>Ga0209755_10003918_pt1 | contig 18090 bp, 14 predicted proteins | sample TergutCo191P1_FD_187301 | JGI IMG/M metagenome (GOLD analysis project Ga0209755, IMG submission 187301) | Cornitermes sp. P1 segment gut microbial communities from Petit-Saut dam, French Guiana - Co191P1 (SPAdes) (version 2) | ecosystem: Host-associated > Arthropoda: Insects > Digestive system...
CTTCATGGCACAGCTTGCGTATCATATCAGTGCGGGCGCGCTGCTGTGGGATTATCCTGTTTCGCAAGGGGCGGTGTTGTATCTTGCTCTCGAAGATGATTACCGCCGACTGCAAAAGCGATTGTTTCAAATGTTCGGCACGGATAGTGCAGACAATTTGCATTTTGCGGTAGCGGCAAAATCTGTCAGCAGCGGGTTGTATGAACAGTTAGAGGAATTTATCAAGCTCCACTCTGATACACGCTTAATTATAATCGACACGCTACAAAAAATCCGTGAGTTGAACAATGAAGGCGCAAGTTACGGCGGCGATTATGAAGTTATCTCTAAGCTGAAAGATTTCGCCGGGCGGCATGGGATTTGCCTGATATTAGTCCACCATACACGCAAGGCACGCGGTGGCGATAAATTCGATATGATTTCCGGCACGAATGGGCTATTGGGTGCCGCCGATGGCGCGTTTCTGCTCCAAAAACAACAGCGGACAAGCAACGAAGCAACGCTCGATATATCAGGGCGCGACCAACAAGACCAACGCATAAATCTCATCAGAAATCCCGAGAAACTGTTGTGGGAATTTGAGAGTGCCGAAACAGAGTTATGGAAAGAGCCGCCTGACCCTGTGCTTGATGCCGTGGCGAAAATCATCAACGCCGAAAGTCCATTATGGAGCGGCACGCCAACGGAGCTTGCGGATAAAATCGGCGTTGATATTAAAGCAAACACGCTGTCCATGCGGCTAAATGTCAATGCTACTCGATTGCAAAACGAGTACGGCATTCATTATGAAAACAGCCGTAGCCACGCCGGGCGAAATATCAAATTGTCGCTCGGTGAGGCAGCGTGACGATGGTGACGGTCGTGACGGTCTTTGGGGTATATGCAAAACATCGTCACTATCGACACGACCGACACGGTATAAAGTTTTGGGTGGCCTGTGCGGCTGCCTTTTTCAAAAGGCAATAAGCTGGGGAGCCGTCCGCAGACGGCGGGGCAAAGCCCCAAAGGCTCGCTTGCGAGGCTTTTTTACCCCGTAGGGCGCAATGCGCTTTTGATACAGCGTGTCAAAAGTGCTTTTGCGTTACTTTTGACAAAAGTAACAAAACCTGAGGTAGTCGCTTGCGCGACAATTTTTATGTAAGGGAGGAATTATTTGAAAAGAACCATCAGCGTTATGGTCGGCAAAGGGTCGGTCAATCATAACAATCGAACATTCAACGCAGAGAACACAGACCCCGAACGTTCGCACTTAAATATCGTTTATTGCAATACGCCTATCAAAGAAGTGTATCGCGATTTATTCGATGATGCGGTAGCTCGATATAACGAAAAGCAGACCCGTAATGACCGCCGTATTGATAATTAAAAATTATTCCACGAAATCATTTTGCAAGTCGGAAATCGTGACGATATGAACGCTAAAACCGAAAACGGCGAACTCGCCGCAAAGGTGCTTGGCGAATATATGCAATCGTTTCAGGAGCGCAACCCAAATATGCGGGTGTTCTCGGCATATCTGCACATGGATGAAGCCACACCGCATTTGCACATTGATTTTATACCGTTTACAACGGGTAGCAAGCGTGGTTTGGATACGCGCGTGTCGCTCAAACAGGCTTTGGCGGCGCAGGGATTTCACGGCGGTAGTCGCGGCGACACCGAATGGAATCAATGGGTGCATTCCGAGAAAATAGAGCTTGCCGCCGTTATGGAACGCCACGGAATCGAATGGGAGTATAAAGGGGTTCACAGGGAACATTTGTCGGTCTTGAATTATAAAAAGGAACAGCGGTCGCAAGAGGTGGTGCAATTAGAAAATAAAGCTGAGGATTTGAAAGTTGTCATTGAGAAAAAATCTGAAAAAGCGGATAAAATTGAGCAGCGGCTTGAACGTTTGAAAAACCAAGAATATTCAATCGAGAAAAATGCACACAAGTATGACAATGACCCTGAATGGCAGTTGCCCGAACCGCCGAAATTATCCACTGCAAAATCCTATATGACAAAAACTCTCGAACCGCTTTTTAGGCGGTTAAAAGATGTAATCAGGAGCTTGGTTTCGCAGTGTTTGGACTGGATGAAAAAGGCGCGAGATTTGGAAAATCGGCTATATAGGGAGCAATCCGCCAACGAGAGATTGCATGGCAGGATTGATGAGATAAAACACGAAAACAGGCAGCTTACTGAAACGGTTAAAGATTATAAGCGTGTCCGAAAAGTGCTTGGGGATGATAAGGTTGACGATATTGTCAATCAAGCAAAAACAGCAGAACAACAGGCGCAAATTTCAAGGCGTAATACTCGGTCGAAGGGTTGGGAAAGATAAGCCGCAAATGAAAATGTATACCGCCGTGCGTAAAGTAAAAGCCAGTTCGGCGGCATACATTTTTCAAAAAATCATTCGGGGAGGACATTTTTTCTTGACAATATCAGAGCAATGATGGTATACTAATTAAACCGTTATGGCAAAGGAGAGTGGCTCTGTGAATATAGATTATTTCGGAAACGACAAATATAGAGTTTTAGCGTGTATGGCAGAGCGACAAATTTCCGTTAAAGACAGCATTGTTATTAAGCTGTCGCAACAAGAAATTGCAGACATATTGAAACTAAGCAAAGTTAAAGTTAATGCAATAATTGCAGAGCTTAAAGCTGATTGTTATATTACTCAAAAAAGCCCTAGAGGCAAATATTCTCTAACTGATAAGGCGAAAAATGAGCTTGACGATATTAAAAAAACGGGGGTAAAAAAATGAATACCATGCCACTTGAAGCTGCTACCCGTCAGCTTATCGACACAAATTTGAAAAACTTGGGTTGGGAATTTACGGGCAAAAACCAAAATGTTTATTTGGAGCAAGCCCGAACTACTGTCGAGCAGAAAAAACTCGGCGGCAAGCGTCCCGATTATGTGCTATACTCAAAAGATAGCGACACCCCTTTAATTGTTATTGAAGCTAAGAAAAAAGGCGAGCGCATTGACAATGCGTTAGAGCAAGGAATATTTTATGCAAAAAAACTTGAAGCACCGCTTGTTTTTGCGACCGATGGCGTTTTTTGTAAGTCATTTCATACTCTTGGAAACACAACGCCAAAATTAAATGGAGAAGATTTAGACGAATTTGTAAGAGAAGCATTAGCACTTAAATTTTTAGCAACGCCGGAAGTAAATACCGTTAGCCCCAAAGTGCAATATGACCGCAAGGAACTTATCAAAATTTTTGATGAAGCCAATAATATGTTGCGCGGCGACGGATTGCGCGCAGGAATTGAGCGTTTTGGTGAGTTTGCAAATATTCTTTTCTTAAAACTTATTAGCGAAAGTGAACAGAGCCGCATTGATTCCTCTTGCAGTTGGGACACAATAAAGCGAATCCCGCCAACAACTCGAATTGATTATATAAATGGTACGGTATTAAAGAAACTTAACGACCTTTACGGAACGGATATTTTTACACCGCTTACAATTCGGGACAATGCCATACTTAAAGAAATAATGGATAAACTTGACCCGCTTACCTTGACCGATGTTGATAGCGATGTAAAGGGTGATGCGTTTGAGTATTTTCTCAAAGCATCTACCGCCTCTAAAAACGATTTGGGCGAATATTTTACACCCCGACATATCGTAAAAACAATGGTGCGGTTAGTGAATCCGCAAATAGGCGAAAAAATATATGACCCGTTTTGCGGAACGGGTGGATTTTTGATTGAAACTTTTAGACACATCTATAATAATATGCCGAGAAACCCTGCAACTGAAAAGATGTTGCGGGAAGAAACAATATACGGAAACGAAATTACAAACACTGCACGAATTACAAAAATGAATATGATTTTAGCGGGCGACGGGCATAGCGGAATAGAAATGAAAGACAGCTTGGCGAATCCTGTTGACGGTGAATATGATATAGTGCTTGCGAATATGCCTTATTCGCAAAAGACGAAATACGGCAATTTATACGATTTGCCAAGTACAAACGGGGATAGTATTTGTGTTCAACATTGCATGAAAGCTGTAAACAGCGCGTCTGAAAATGGCAGAATCGCGCTTGTTGTGCCGGAGGGATTTTTGTTCCGCAAAGACTTAGCCAAAGCACGGGAATATATTTTAGAAAATTGTCAGCTCCAAAGCATTATTTCATTGCCGCAAGGAGTTTTTCTGCCGTACACGGGCGTTAAAACAAATATCATCTATGCAACAAAAGTTAATCAAAAATTGAAGGCCAACGACAAGCGAAAAGATTATTGGTATTTTGATGTAAAAAGCGACGGCTACACGCTTGACAGCCACCGCCGCAAACTTAGAACTCCGAGCGATTTAGCGAATTATGAAGAATATCGAAAACTTGATGACGAGCAAAGAGAAGATATGATGCAAGTGGGGTTTGAAATTATCCCTCTTGATAAAGTGCGTAATAATGACTTTATTTTGGTTGGGAGCAGATACAGAGAAAACAAAGAATATTTGAATTGCAAATGGAAAATAGTAAAATTAGGTGATGTGTGTAAAACAACTTCGGGCGGAACTCCATTAACAACAAATGAACATTTTTATTTTCCCGCTGAAATACCGTGGATTAACAGTGGCGAAGTACGAAGCGGCGAAATTACAAGCGCGAGCAAGCGTATTTCACAATTAGGACTTCAAAAATCGTCTGCTAAACTTGTCCCCGCAAATTCCGTTTTGGTGGCAATGTATGGCGCAACAGCGGGACAAGTAGGAATTTTGAAATTTGAAGCCTCTACAAATCAAGCAGTTTGTGCGATTCTTCCAAACGAAACTTTTAACCCGAAATTTCTCTATTACATACTATCTTCAAAAACGGAAAAAATGGTTGAGTTGAGCGTCGGCGGAGCGCAACCGAATATATCACAAACTATAATAAAAGATATTGAAGTACCATTACCACCGCTTAATGTGCAACAACAAATTGTAGACGAGCTTGACGGCTATCAGCAAATCGTAAATGGAGCGTGGGCGGTTGTGAAAAATTATAAACCAACCGTAAATTATAATTCTAATTGGGCAACAATAAAGTTAGCCGAAGTATGTAAATTTGCGGGAGGGACGCAACCGCCCAAAAGCACTTTCAAAGACAGATACGAGAACGGCTATATAAGATTATTACAAATTAGAGATTATAAAAATGATGATTACGCAACATATATTCCACTTACATCAAAACATAAAACTTGCAATGAAGATGATATAATGATAGGAAGATACGGACCGCCTGTTTTCCAAATATTAAGAGGTAAAGGCGGCGCATATAATGTAGCTTTGATTAAATGTATTCCCGACAAAAGCAAAATAACAAAAGATTGGTTATTTTATTTTCTTGATTCACCGCCAATTCAAAACTATATTATTGGTATTTCTACAAGAGCAAGACAAGCGGGTGTAAGCCCTACCGATTTAGGAAATCTTGATATTCCTTTACCGTCGCTTGAAATTCAAAAACAAGTTGTTGCGGAAATCGAAGCGGAGCAAGCCCTTATTGAGCCATCAAAACAGCTTATAGAGATTTTTACGAAAAAGATGCAAGATAAAATCAACGAGATTTTCAATTAACTAAGCGAAGGGGTGAATTTTATGCTGATAAACAATAACGAATATTTTGAAGTCCTTGAATCCGTCAAAACCCGCATCAAAACGGCGCAATACAAAGCTGTTTTGGGTGCGAATAAAGAATTGATGGAACTTTACCATAATATCGGACAAATTATAATTGCCAACACAAAATACGGTGCGAAATTTATTGAAAATCTTTCGATGGATATTCGTTTGGAGTTTCCTGATATACAGGGTTTTTCTGTGACCAATTTAAAATATATGCGTAAATTTGCCGAGGTTTATCCCGATTTTACAAAAAGCCAACGAGGCGTTGACCTTTTGCCGTGGCGAAATAATTTGACATTGATTTCTAAAATCAAAGACGAATCGGAGCGCAAGTGGTACATTGAACAAAACTTAGAAAACGGCTGGAATAATACGGTTTTGACACATCAAATTGAAATGAAACTGTATCAGCGACAAGCTATCGCGGAAAAGACGGCAAATTATGAACGGTTACTCGAATCGCCTTTCAGCGAGTTAGCGGAAGAAACCTTGAAAAGTCCTTATGTCTTTGATTTTGTTGAAAAACGCAAGGGTATTATTGAGCGTGAAATTGAGCGAGAATTAGTCGCAAACATAGCAAAAACGATTATGGAGCTTGGTACGGGCTTTGCCTTTGTGGGCAACCAATATCTCATTACGGTCAGCGAAAAGGACTATTACATCGACCTTTTATTTTACAACACAAAGCTACGCTGCTATGTTGTGATTGAGCTTAAAAATACAGCGTTTAAGCCCGAATACGCAGGCAAACTAAATTTTTATCTTTCTGCCGTTGACGATATTCTAAAACACGAAACAGACAACCCATCAATCGGCATTATGCTTTGCCAAACTAAGGATAAATTGACCGCCGAATATGCGTTGAAAGACATCAACAAGCCCATCGGTGTAAGCGAATATAAGCTGTCTGACTTTGTTCCGGCAGAATTGATTGATACCCTGCCAAGTGCGGAGGACATCGAAAAGCGTGTGAAGTTAGAATATGATGTTGACGAATAATCACCGTTGCGCTACAACGAAAATTAGAGTATCACTGATACTAATTTGATACTGAAAAGTCCTCCCCGCCCAAATAATGAGCGCAATGAGGATAAAAAAGCAGTAAAACAACAATAAAAATTAAACATATAAGCTTAGTATTCATATTCATTAGGCGAGTGGGAGTGAGCATGAATATGCTTTGACACGTTGCAATTAGATGACTTAGTGGGATTGAATTTGCTTTTTGATAACAGTTTGATAACAGGAGATTTTTAGGGATTATTCCTGTGTCGCAGGTGGTTAGCGAGTAGTTAACGCCTTATCCATCAATTTAAAACGGCTTTGCTGATTTGAAGATTATCAGCAGAGCCGTTTTTTGTTTTGGTCGCGTTAGTCCGGTTTTGTTCGGTGGGTAAGCTGCTCTACCATGTAGTCACTAAGCTCTTGGGATAGATGCTCGAAACATAAATGCGCCGTAGTCTAAACTGCGAGCGTATTTTCTTTTATTGCATGGCATTCTAACCATTCTTTTCAATATTCTTGACAAGAATGGTTAGAATGGTGTTAGAACGAGAGTAGATGCAAGCAATAAAAGAAAAATATCAGTGCCGCCGCAGGGCGGCGTTGCTATGGTGACACTGCCAAAAATAACACTTGATATTTTTCTGATTGCGTGATACAATATGTATCACAAGGTAAGGGGGCTGATATTATGTTTTCAACTCACGTTAAAGCTGTTCGGGATTTGCGAAACAATTATCCCGAAATTGCGACAATCATAAAAGAGCGCAACAATGTTATCATAACCAACAACGGCAAAAGCGAAGCTGTAATAATCCCCTATGAGGATTTCAGTAAGTACGAAGAATACTTGCATATTCGCTATGTCAAAGAAAAATTAGCCGAAGCCGAAGCGATAGCCGACAACCCCGATGAATGGTCGAGTGCTGACGAGCTATTCAAGGAGTGGGATAGTTGGGGCGCAGTGAAACTATGAGATTATCAGTATTAAGCCTTGTCAAAAGCGATTTGAGAGAAATACACTTGCGCCTGTCGGAATACGGCGAAGCTCCAACCAAGAAGTTTAGGGAGAGCTTTGAGAAGTTCTGCGCCCAAGTCGTGGACATGCCATATATATTCAGCCAGTGCGAATATAGCTCAAGCTATCGCAGAGCAGTCATAATCTATGATTATTTGGTGTTTTACAAGGTTGACGAGAGCAAAGGCAAAGTCATGGTATATCGTGTTTTGCATGGCAAGCGCAATATAGAGCCGTTACCGGATTAGAGGAAGCTACAATGTCCTCACAGTGAAGGCAATCGAAATATAAAATCTTTTCTATATACAGGAGAGGGTTATGAACGACAAGAAATATCTAATAGGTGATATTCGGATAGATGGTGTCGAGTACCCTACTGAATTTTACGAGTTTGCCGAGAGAGAACGACAGGGGCTTGTTACATCAATGCGGATTGTAATATCCCTGAAAAATTTACATGCGCTTGTTCAGCTTCTGCATTTGGCCATGCCGGTATCGTTAAGGTTTTTTCACCGCTCTGTTGTCGTTTTGCCTGCGGTATGCATCGGTATCAGCTTTGACAAAATTTACAAACTACGGTGGATTATCCCCAGCCCAAAGTGTCCGCACAAATTTGAGGATTTTGTGCGGACACTTTTTGGCTAAAAATAAAAAACAAACCCTATTTCATTATGTCTTTGAAAATTTCATCGGCAAAAAAACTGTATATATTTTCACCACATAGATTGTCAAAATATGATTTCAAACTAAAAGTTGCTTCCCACTTCCGCACGGTAAATTCACTAAAGCCATGCCGCCTAACGACATCCATCATTCGTTTATCTATCAGACAAACATTTTCAGCCGTTGCCAATGAATCACAAAGTTGAATTAACTTATCGTAATCGTCAAACTCTGTTTCCGATAAAAACCGAATAAGATTTTGCTCTTCCGCTTCATTCCAATTCGTGTCCTTGCCGCCGTATGCTCCTATATCTTTAAGTGGAAATGAATGAGATAAACAAATCTGTGCAACAGCCCCAAACCCCTTTTGGAGCATTTTTTCATAGCCCAAAATGATGTGACAAGTTCGACCTTTATAATCACGAAAATCGGAATAACCTATGTCGTGTAGCAACCCAAGCGCATATGCTTTATCAATATCCATACCACATTTCTGTGCGATTGTTTCAGCGGCTCTTGCAGTTATTTTACAATGATTTACCCATGGCCCGGGATTTTCATCGTAGCCTATTTGCAAAATCGTTTCTGCTTCATATCTTGACGGAATATTATTGTCAATTTCCATTTATATACATCTCCTTATTCCCAGAGCCAATATCACCCTTGTCGGCAAATTGTCACTCGTACTTTGAAAGCACCTTATTCTAATGCACCCTGTGCATCAATTTTGTGCAATCCCAGCTTCATCATAAAAACTTTATCGCCACACGATAGGAGAGCACCGGACGTTATCCTTGTAACAACAGAATTAGGAATGCTTGTCCTTGCTCTCAAAACGTCTATGCACTGCGCTAAGGGTTTCTGCACAGGCGGCTATATGTTTTCGGGCAAGTTGTTTATATCAAATCAACGCAAACCGGTAGCTTCGTTGGTTTCGGTGACAATTGCGCCCGTAAAATCTTCGCATAGGTAAACGATGTCATTGTTTGCCGCCATATCGCCATTCGGCCAGATGTAGAACAGTTCGCTCCCGGAAAATACTCCGAGCAGCTCCAACGCATTAGCCGTTATCCCTGTTTCTTCAAATAATTCACGTTTGGAAGTTTCCTCAACTGCCTCACCAAGTTAAACACACCCACCGGGATAAAGTATACCACATCCACGAATGAAAACAAAGCTAAAACGAAATAGTGTTCGGTTTGTAGATAGCCATTTTTGAAAAACCCTTGACAACATCACTCTAATGAAGAACAAGTATGAAACCGTTATTAACAGAAGCGTCATAAAAAAGGGTACACCAAAGTAGCACAGCTATTCAAGCACTATCAAAAATAATGATAGAAAATTTTGTGTTGCTAAAACGCGCATATTGTGATACAACATCGCCATATAGACATACAACGAAAATTAGGAGATGATTTCATGCCAAAGTCTATAGCAATACGAATTGATGATGAATTAAAGCGACAAGCCGAAACAATGCTTGATGAACTCGGCTTGAACATGACAACCTATGTGATTTCCAGTCTAAAGGCACTCGTCCGAGAACAGGGTGTGCCGTTTGAGCTAACGACAAAACAACGTGTAAACGAGCAAGAGCTGTAGGACAGGGCAAAAACACAAGGCATGTAAGTTGCTGAAAACTAATTTCCATTTCGAGGTACATAGCAGATGACCACACATGCAGTCTTAAAGGAACACTTCGGGTATGACTCTTTCCGTGGGGGGCAGGAGTCGCTTATTGATGATATCCTTGCCGGGAAAGATGTTTTGGGGATTATGCCTACCGGAGCGGGGAAGTCGCTTTGTTTTCAGATACCGGCGCTTATGATGGATGGTGTTACGCTTGTTATTTCGCCGCTGATTTCTTTGATGAAAGACCAGGTTAATGCGCTGGTTCAATCGGGTGTGGCTGCGGCGTATATTAATTCATCCCTTACGGAAATGCAAATCGGCAAGGCTTTAAGTAAGGCTCGTGAGGGTGAGTACAAGCTGATTTATGTGGCTCCCGAAAGACTGTTATCTGAGAGTTTTCTCAACTTTGCCAAATCTGCCGATATTTCGATGCTGACCGTTGATGAAGCTCATTGTATTTCGCAGTGGGGACATGATTTCAGACCGAGCTATGCCAGGATTCCGGAATTTATAGGAAGCCTTTCACGGCGGCCGGTGGTGTCTGCGTTTACCGCAACAGCCACGCTCAAAGTGCGAGAGGATATAGCTGACCTTTTGTATCTTGAAAACCCGACTGTACTGGTTACAGGCTTTGAGCGTCCTAACCTATATTTTGAAGTGCGGCATCCTAAGAATAAATATGATGCGCTTTTGTCTTTTTTGAGCGATAAAAGTACGCGCAGCGGCATCGTTTATTGTTCAACCAGAGCCACTGTTGAGGAAGTCTGTGAGAAACTTAATAACAGCGGCTATAAAGCGTCACGATATCATGCGGGACTGTCCGACCGTGAGCGGCATGACAATCAGGATGATTTTTTATTTGACCGCGCCGCAATAATGGTGGCGACAAATGCTTTTGGGATGGGTATTGATAAGTCAAATGTGTCTTTTGTTGTGCATTATAATATGCCCAAAGACCTTGAAAGCTATTATCAGGAAGCGGGGCGCGCCGGGCGTGACGGTGAGTCTGCCGATTGTATTTTGCTGTACAGCGGGCAGGATGTGCGGACAAATCAATGGCTTATTGAAAATGGTCGCGATGAATCAGAAGAAGACTTTGATGAGGATTTGAGGGTGCAGCTTATTGAGCGCGACCGCGCCAAGCTGCGTGAAATGACTTTTTACTGCACAACCAATGATTGTTTGCGCGGATACATCCTGAAATATTTTGGCGAAAATCCGCTGACCAATTGCGAAAATTGCGGGAGCTGCAAGGCTCACTACGAAACTGTCGATGTCACGGTTGCCGCACAAAAAATCCTTTCATGCGTATTTCGTATGAAAGGCAGATTTGGGCTGAATATGATTATCGACACGCTGCGCGGCAGCAAAAACGAAAAGGTTATTCGCGCAAGGCTTGACCGCTTGCCTACTTACGGCATCTGCACGGAATCCGCGCATCAGCTTCGGGCAATAATGAATCATCTTATCTTAAATGACTATCTTGTCAAAACCGATGATGAGTTTCCGGTAATAAGGCTCGGCGGACGTGCAAATGAGGTCCTGCAAAGCGGGGCTGATGTCCTTATGAAGCTTCCGCGAGAAAAGCCGCCCAAGAAAGTGGAAAAGAAAACCGATGTGCAGCCATGGCTTTCGCCTGTCGATGAAGAATTATTTGAGGTTTTGCGCAAGGTTAGGGCAGAAATCGCCAAAGAACAGGGCTTGCCCGCCTATATTATTTTTCCGGATAAAACTTTATCTGATATGTGCAGAAAAATGCCAATGTCACAGCATGCACTGTTGCAAGTTTCCGGTGTAGGACAAGTAAAAGCGGAAAAATACGGGGAGAGGTTTCTCGAAGCTATTTTTGAGTTTGTAAGCGAGCAAAATTTGTAAATAGGCAGTTGTTTAGCGCTATATACTAAATCAAAATGACTTGTATGACAAACCCAGTATGGGCACGGAACAGATTAAAACGGGAAATGTCGTCGATGCAGATAAAGTTATGACACAGGTCAGGCACAAATATGGCATACAGCGTTAGGTATTCCGAACAGGCGGCTTCCAAAAATATTTAACTTACTCTTGACAGGAACGCTGATAGCCGTTACTGTGAAAATATGACAAACAGACTTGAGCTATTGCGGGATAAAGTTACCCGGATGGTTTACAAAAACTGTCCGGATGAGGGGTACTATTTTATTTCGCATTTGTATGGGGTTTCCGGCTATTGTGTGCTTCTTGCCAAAAGGCGGGGGCTGGATGCGGAGCTTGCGGCTTCATGTGGGCTTTTGCATGATATTTTTCAGGTGACGGATGGCACGACCGAAGAACATGCTGTAAAGGGTGCGGTCAAGGCTGAAACGATACTTAGGTCTATAGGTCGTTACAGTGACGAGGAAATAGGAATTATCACCACAGCCATATCAAGGCATAGCAAAAAGAGAAAGGTTCACGAACCATACGATGAACTGCTAAAAGATGCAGATGTTTTGGAGCACTGTTTCCATAACCCCGATTATCCGGTAATCGAAAAAGAAAAGCAACGGTATGACAATCTGCTGATTGAACTGGGATGTTGATTAAGTGCCTTGATGCTGATAGAATCAGATGCGGTACAGCACACATACAGGAATGCGCAAAAGATATATACTATAAACAAGGGAGAACAATATGAAAGCTTATATTATACATGGGAATACGCGCAGTAAGAGTAATACAGAGGAACTGGCAAGACTTCTTGCTGATGAGTTGGAGGTAAAAGGTGTAAAGACACGGCATGTCATGTTGAGAGAGAAGGATATTCGTTCTTGTGTCGGCTGTGATAAATGCCATAGTGTCCTTGATTCATACGGATGCGTTATTGACGATGATATGCAGGAAATTGCAAAGGAAATCATGGATTCCGATTTAGTCATACTTACATCGCCGATATATACATGGATGCCTACTGCACCGCAAAAGGCGGTGATGGACAGATTTTATGCTTTCACCAAATTTACTGATACCGTAGAAATGTTTAACCTGCTGAAAAAACAAAAAATCGCAATGGTTGCGACAAGCGGCGATGACTGCGAAGAAAACTGTGACCTCTTTGACGAAGCCACCCGCAGAATGGCGACTTTTGCAAAGCTCACATATCTTGGCTATCTGGCGGCCCGGGATTATGGTGACGGAAAGATTATAAAGCCGGAAGTTTCACGAGAGGCAGCGGCATTTGCGATAAAATGCATAAATGCTTCATGACGCTATAACTCAGCCTCCAATACTCCCGAACGCTCGGATGATTTGTGTGGATTCAGAGGACAACGGCTGTCGGGTCATTGAAGGCAAAGCTGCGCAAGAACAAACCAACTCAACATGAGAGGATTGTAATACAGTATGTATGGCAGTCAAAAAGACATACAGCATAACTTAAAATGTTTTTTCGTGGATGGCATAACTTTTGCACCGACTATGTCATTGATTTCGATAACAACGGTAATACCATACTTTCTTAGCGAACTTGGCGCATCTACTTTTCAAGTTGCGCTGGCGACCTCCATGACACTTATATGCGTTTTTCTTACTCAACCGTTTTTTGGATATATTGCATCGAAGGCTGCTAAGATGAACAAAACCTTTAGTAGAATACTGTTCATCCAGCGTACGCTTTTTCTTCTGTACATTTTACTTATACCTGTCTTTACATACTCCGATACCGCGCTTATTGCTGTTTTTCTGGTTTCTTGGTGTATTTATAACCTTTTTGTAGGCTCATACGTGGTTTTTTATGCGCCCTTGGTAATCAGGCTGCTGCCTCCTAACAGACGAGGCGCTGTTCGCGGTATTGGCGCTGCAATCGGGGCGCTGATTGGTGCAGGCTTGTCTGCGCTTATTCCTATTATTCTCGGCAGAATAGCTTTTCCATACAATTACATGACTATTTTTGCCATTGGCCTCTTTTTTCTGCTTGCCAATGCCACGGTTTTCTTTTTAATGCGCCAGAGCGAGGATATGGAGCCCAATGAGCCAATGGGTATGACGCAATACATAAAAAAAATGCCGGAAACTATCGGCGAAAGCCCCTCTTTCCGCGCAATGATTTTAACTTGCCTCTTTCTTGCCGTTGCCAATGCGCTTCTTCCGTATTATACGCTTTATGCAATTCGCGAATTTTCAGCAACGGAAACCGATATTGCTATATTGGCGATATTGGCAACATTTGCAGGGGCTATAACTCAAGTCGTCCTCGGTCATGTCATAGATAAACGCGGACCAAGAATCACCACAGCTATATCCGCGTTTCTGCTTGTCGCTGCCGGAGTTTTGGCTTTGACGACATCTTCACTAATCCTCTTTTTTGTTGTCTGGATACTGGCAAACCTCAGCAACAGCGGTTTCCAAATGTCCGCATCGCTTCTGCTAGGTGAAGTGAGTCCGCCAACAAAGCTGCCTTTGTATGTCGGCGTTTATTTCACAATTTCCACAGCACTTTCCGCAATAATTGTTTTAGGCTTGTCATCCACCCCCGAGAATGTAGGCTTTGTCCCGCTTTTCATAACGATACTCACATGCGGGCTTCTTAGCCTGACGGTCAACCAGTTTATCCTCCGCAAACGCCTGATGAAAAAAGCTTAACGCAGCGCATACTAAACCGATTTGACCTATTGCGTTAAGAAACAGCACCACATCCGGCATATTGTTCTTTTGCAAGTTCATATAGATTACCCGTGGTATCTCTTTATTATTTTGCTCTTTCTCACAATTGACTCAAAGTTTTACTGTATGATATCATAAAAGCCGAAATAAAATCAGAAAAAGAGGGCTTGACTATGACGAGAATTCTTGTCGAGAAAAAAGAGCCTTATCGGCTCGATGAAAGAGATATGCTTTGTGAAATACGTGATGTTCTTGGAGTGTCGGGCATCAGCGGAGTTCGAATCATCAACGGGTATGATGTTGAAGGCTCTGTCGACAGTGACTTTGTTAAGCAAGCAACGCATGCGGTTTTTTCGGAGATGGGTCAGGATATTGTTTACGAAAGTGCGGTTGATTTTACGGATGCGGCGCATGTATTTTCAACAACCGCGGCTATCGACCAGTACGACCAGCGCGAGGACTACGCAAATCAGCTTTTACGCATACTGGAGCCGCATAGCACACAGACCGTAAGAACCTTTAAAATCACGGCATTATACGGTGAAATATCTAAAGACGATTATCACAAAATAAAAAAATATTATATCAACCCGACAGAAACACGAGAGATACCGCTTGATGCAACAAAACCTCGTGTTTATTCTGTTCCGGAAAAAGTTGAGGTTATCTGCGGGTTTATCGGTGCGGAAGATGGAGAGCTTGAGGCTCTTGCCCGAAAATATGAAATAGCAATGGGCTTGGATGATTTGAAACTTTGCCGCGAGCATTTTGCAAAGGAAAGCCGCGACCCTACTGTGACGGAAATGAAGGTACTCGACACTTATTGGTCAGACCACTGCAGGCATAGCACGTTTATGACGAAAATCGAAAGCGTGAGTATTGACGGCGATGACTCAATTCTCGGAGATAAGCGCACGGCGGGATTGCTGCGCGCTCAACAAGTATATGAGCAAGCAAAATCATATGTTTACGGCGACAGCTCGCGTCCGCTATGTCTCATGGATATAGCGACAATGGAGATGAAAAAGCTCAAAAAGAGCGGCGCACTCAGCGATATGGAAAAATCAAATGAGGTCAATGCATGCAGTATTGAACGAGCGGTTCCCGTTGATGGCGAGCTTGTTGATATGATAGTCATGTTCAAAAATGAAACACATAATCATCCCACCGAGATTGAGCCGTTTGGCGGTGCATCAACTTGTCTCGGCGGCGGCATACGCGACCCGCTTTCCGGGCGTGCGCATACATTTGGTGCAATAAGAGTGACCGGAAGCGGCGATCCTCGCGAGCCGATTGAAAAAACACTGCCCGGTAAGCTTCCGCAGAGAAAAATAACGCAAACTGCCGCAGATGGCTACAGCTCATACGGAAATGGGATAGGGCTGGCTTCAGGGCATCTTGTTGAGTATTATGACCAGGGATTCAGAGCCAAGCGTATGGAGTGCGGAGCACTTGTAGCGGCGGCAAGAAAAGCTGATATTCTAAGGGGCACACCGGCGCCGGGCGACGTTGTTGTTTTGGTCGGCGGCAAGACAGGTCGCGACGGATGCGGCGGAGCTACAGGCTCATCCAAAGAACATGGGGATGACTCTTTGGAAAAAGGCGGCGCAGAAGTGCAAAAGGGCAATCCGGTCATTGAGCGCAATATAGTGAGGCTGTTCAGAAAGCCTGATGTTTCGCGGATGATTAAAACATGTAACGACTTTGGCGCAGGGGGCGTATGTGTTGCGGTGGGTGAGCTTGCCGACGGTTTGCAAATCGACCTTGATAAGGTTCCGGTTAAGTATCCCGGTTTGGGCGGCACGGAGCTTGCGATTTCTGAATCGCAGGAGCGGATGGCTGTTGTGATTGAGGCAGGCAATCTTGACAAGTTTTTAAGTGAAGCGGCAAAGGAGAATCTTGGTGCTGTAAAAATCGCTGATGTTACTGATACAATGCGTGTTGTTATGACATGGCGCGGCGATGAGATAGTGAATCTTAAAAGGGAGTTCTTGAACTCCGGCGGCGTGCGCCAGAGCACAAATATTGTTGTCACCGCTCCTGATTTGAGTTTTACTGAGGCAGGCTTTGCAAATGATGAGCCTACGGGTATAGGTCGCATGTGGCTGGTGAATTTAGCGGACTTAAATATTTGCTCAAAAAAGGGAATTGCAGACCGATTTGATACTACCGTAGGCGGCAACACGGTGTTTATGCCGTTTGGGGGTGTTTTCCAAAAAACGCCGGAACAGGGGCTTGCCATGCGTTTGCCTCTGCTTGAAGGCAAGACAGATTACGGAACTTTGATGACCGTCGGCTACAATCCGGCTTTTGGTTACAAGAGTCCTTTCCATGCCGCTCTGTATGCCGTCGTCGAATCAGTGATGAAAATTGCCGCTATGGGCGGTGACTATCGCAAAGTCCGATTGAGCTTTCAAGAATATTTTGAAAGATTGTCAAGTAAGGAAAGCTGGGGCAAGCCTTATGCCGCTCTGATGGGGGCATTTCTGGCGCAAGATGAGCTGGGCATCCCGGCTATTGGCGGTAAGGATAGCATGTCGGGAACTTTTAATGAAATCAATGTGCCGCCGTCTCTCCTTTCCTTCGCCGTTGCTGTAGAAGATACTACAAAGCTTGTATCACGGGCGTTTAAGGGCGTCGGAAATAATGTATATTTGCTGAAAACTCCGATTGACGAAGCCGGTGTGCCAAACTTCAAGGTGCTGAAAAGGAATATGAGTGCTGTGCATAGCCTTGTGCAGTACGGCTGTATAAAGTCCGCAAGCATTGTCGGCATGGGAGGCATAGCGGCGGCAGTCAGTGAAATGTCTTTCGGAAATGGAATTGGATTTTCTTTTGACGATGCGTTTGCAAAAGAGTATGGCGAGAGCCTGTTTGCGCCGCAATATGCTTCGATGATTATTGAGCTTGGCACAATGCCCCGTGACCATGAAGGTCTGCGCGATGAATTTGTTTTAATGGGCATTACTTCCGGGAAGAAAAGTATAGAAGTAGGCGGAGTTACTATTTCACTTGACGAGGCACAAAAGGCATGGGAAGGGGCGCTTAGCGAGGTATTTCCGACCGCTCCCGACTGCGGTGCGATAAGCGCCGGTATGTCTTTTACCGAAACATGCAAAGCTGTATCAAGTGCGCCTCTTGCAAGTCAATCTGCTTACAGACCAAAGGTGCTGATACCGATTTTTCCGGGCACAACGGGCGAATATGCGCTGGAAAAGCAATTTCTGAGTGTCGGGGCGGATGTTACTTCTGTGCTGTTTCGCACCATGAGCGCGAGCGATATTGAAAACAGTTGTAGTGAACTTGCGGAAGCGATTGATAAGGCAGATATTTTGACAATCCCTTCCGGAATGTCGGCAGGAGGCGAGCCTGATGGCGGGGCTAAGCTGATTGCGATAATTCTCAGGCATGATATGGTGAAAAATGCTATCCATAAGTTGCTGGAAAGAAAAGGGCTCATTTTGGGCATTGGCGATGGCTTCAAGGCTTTGGTCAAGACCGGGCTTATTCAAAGCGGCGAGGTGCGGAG
>Ga0209755_10003919_pt1 | contig 18082 bp, 13 predicted proteins | sample TergutCo191P1_FD_187301 | JGI IMG/M metagenome (GOLD analysis project Ga0209755, IMG submission 187301) | Cornitermes sp. P1 segment gut microbial communities from Petit-Saut dam, French Guiana - Co191P1 (SPAdes) (version 2) | ecosystem: Host-associated > Arthropoda: Insects > Digestive system...
AAACGTCTTTGGTCGCGGCACTTGCAAAATCTGTGGATGGCAGTTTTAAGCGCATTCAGTTTACACCCGACATTATGCCATCCGATATTACCGGTTATTCCGCGTATTCACCAAAAACCGGCGAATTTGAATACCGCGCCGGTGCTGTCATGAGTCAATTTGTACTTGCCGATGAAATCAACCGTACTTCGCCAAAAACACAATCATCGCTCCTTGAAGTTATGGAAGAAAACACGGTGACGGTTGATGGCACCACATATGCAGTGCCAAAACCTTTTATTGTATTGGCGACACAAAATCCGGTTGAATACTTGGGAACTTATGCACTGCCTGAAGCACAATTGGATCGTTTCTTTATGAAGATATCACTGGGTTATCCTACCGGCAATGAAGAGAGCCGTATGTTGGACCGATTTAAGGGTAAAAATCCAATGGAAACATTAACGGCGGTTGCTACGGGTGAAGATGTTATTGCGCTGCAAGAACTTGTTGAAACCGTTCATGTGGATGCATCCATTAATCAGCTTATTGTTACCATCGCACGATATACCCGTGAACATGAAGATGTGCAACTTGGCGCATCACCGCGTGCCAGCATTTGTTTATATAAGGCGGCGCAGGCATGGGCGCTGTATCATGAGCGTGACTATGTTGTTCCGGATGATGTCATTGAAATGGCACCGCATATATTGGGACACCGTATTATTATGCGTCAAGAAGCTGCCGTAAAAAAGGTAACGGTTCAAGATGTCATCGCAAAAGCAGTAGAACGTGCGGTTGCCGGAGTTGCAGTCACATGATGAAATTAATAAACCGTCTCTTTGCAATGAAATTGACGACAAAGAACAGGATTATGTACACACTCACGTTGTTGGTAATCTTTTCATTTGCATGGGTATCCGGCGAACGTTTACTGTATGTATCCTTGGCATTATTTGTTATTTTGCCCATTATTTCTTTACTGGTTACTTTTTTGCTGTTTATGGGACTCACTGTGAAACAAACGTTTCCTGAGATTGTGGTAAAAAATAGTCCGGCAGAATTATTAATTGAGATAACCAATGACACTCCTATGCCTTTTGGTAATGTGGAGTGTTTTTTATACTCGGATGAATTGGCCATTGAATCGGAACAACATGCGAATGTTTTGGTGAAAGCATTTAAATATGCAACATTGACCATTCCGTTTAAGACACACTACCGCGGTTATTTTCAGTTCGGTTTAAAATCCGTTACATGTACGGACATGATGGGTTTATTTCGCATTAAGAAAAAAATGCATCAGAAAACATTTATTACCTCTATGCCGAGAATTCTTGATTTACAATCCTTCCCCATTGTGGCAAATTTAATGTCACAGGCACAATCGCGCTATGATATGAAAGATGAAGATTATTCGACGATTTCAGATGTGCGTCAGTATCAGCAAGCAGATTCTATTAAACGTGTACACTGGAAATTAACTGCGAAGCGGAATGAATGGCTGGTAAAAGTGTTTCAGTCTAATGCGCTTAATTCAGTCACCATGATTATGGACAACCATCGGTATGAAGACCGGAAAAAGGACATGTATCAAGTCGAAGATCATATGGTTGAAATGACATTGGCACTGTCACGTTTGTGCATCAAACGCGGTATGCCGGTCGATTTTTACGCCACAAATGGTGCGCGCGTCAGTGCAAAGAGCATGAATGAGTTTGAGCTGATTTATAAATCATGCGGCACATTACAGTTTGAATTGGCGCCGCCACTTAATCCGCTTGCGATTCTTACCCATACACTCAATGAAGCCACCGGTTATGTAAATGCAATCCTGCTCACGGCAAGGTTGGATGCGGCACTTTTAGATAAAGTGCTCAATGCTGTGCACAATGGGCATTATATTGCCGTCTGTTATTTTACAAAAAATATGAAAGATTATGACTCTGAAGATATTTATAAACAACTTGCGGATTGCAATGTGCCTGTGTTTAAAATCACAGACAAGCAAATTCCCGATGTGTTTGAAAGTGAGGCGATGGCTGCGTGATGAAAAGATCTTGGACCGATTATGTATTCCTCGTTCTTGTCGGAGGGATGTTAAATTATGCGCTGATTCGCGCAATCATTACATCAACGATTGTGTTGGTGCCGGATTGGCAATTGGTGCTTATCAGTTTGGCAACACTGGCGTTCGCGTTTATTATATTATTTAACAAATATACCATTATTGCATCGGCGGTATTGTTCGCCGTGTTTGTTTTTATTATTTCACGTGGGTTTCGGGGTGACCCGACACCGGAAGAATATACACATTTTTTTGAATTATATTTGATGGTACGCGGATTTATGCCTTATACACAATCAATGGGCATTACAATTTTATGGATAATCAGCATGATGGTCTCCTTACTGGTGGTGCTGTTTACATTTTATAAGTTTAATTTTACCGTCTTGACGATCATTGCCTTTTTGGTGCTCATCATAACATGGTTGCCCGGTTTTACACGTGATAATATTTCTTTTTTAATGATTATTTTGTCGTATGCATTGTTGCTGATGCGCAAAATGCACCGTTCAACGGCTTTGGTGTTGGTGACGGTTCCTCTGTGCGCAGTGGTGTTGTTGGCATCAAATGCGCGTATACCGCAAGAACACGATTTGTTTGAGCGCAGAGAGCTGCGCGATGTATTTGATGGTCCTATTGAAGCGGTGGGTGATTTTCTTTTTGAAATCTTTAATCCCATGCATTTTGATTTTCAAACGACCGGATTTACCGGATACGGCGGCAGACTCGGCGGACCTGTTTCTCCAAACAACCGTCATATGATGACCGTTATTGCGCCTGGCAGAACCTATCTTGCCGGAGCGGTACACAACTATTTCACCGGCTATTCATGGACCAATGCACTGCAGCCGGGTGACATCAACACGCATGGATTTCATCCTTTCCACTTTGAAAAACTCGAAACATCTGCGGCACTGTTGCGTTATGCGACGATTTCAGACCGCATTAATTTTTTCATTCCTGAATTTTTACATGAACAGCTTGGCGCCAATGAAGTTCGGCAGTTGTCTTCATCTGATTTTCGCACGATGGGTGTCGGCTACGATTTGACGTATTATTTGCACACATATTTACCCATCGCTCATGTGAATATCGTTATCGGTCAAAACCGTACCGGATCGATTTTCCGTCCGCCGCGTACACAGCAAATATGGTTCCATACCGACAGCACCAATTATCTTCATGAGGTCATGGTGTCTCCGCTGGGTGACATGCGTGTTCCGCGTTTTATGTCGCGCGGTACCACGTATCATTCAATCTTTTTGGATGTGAATCAAAATTTATCCTTTATACAAAATATTTTATACAATGTCGGTTATGGCACCCATGCACTGCGCTATGAAGAAACCTATGAAGACCAATTACAACTGTTGTTGTATCATCCCAGCGCACCGGCGGTGTTTATTTCACCGGAGCGCGGATTTGGTGTGCTTCCGATTAATTTAAATTTGCAAGAAACCACGTTTCATGATGATTTTACCGCACGGGACATGGCAGAACTCATCAATCTTTTTACATCAGGACAACGACTTGGCAGTATAAATTATCTGCGCAGTGAGGTTGAACTGCTCAATGCGCTCAATGCATTTTCGATGAATGTATTGGTGGATTATGCCATACAAGTGCGTGAACATTTTATGCAGGTTCCGGAGATAACACCGGATCGTGTCCATGCTTTGACGCATGAAATTGTGTATGGCATTGACGGTGACTTTAACCGCGTGATGGCGATCCGAGAATTTTTATTGCAATTTCCGTATACATTGTCACCGCCATCGGTGCCGCGAGGCGTTTGTTTTGTCGATCATTTTTTGTTTGATGCACAAATGGGCTATTGTACGTACTTTGCATCTGCCATGGCACTCATGAGCCGCATTGCCGGCATCCCGTCGCGCTATGTTGAAGGTTTTGTTGTACCGCCTTCAAATGATCCTCATTTGCCTGTAAATATTACAAACCGTATGGCACATGCATGGGTTGAAGTATATCTTGAGGGGTTTGGCTGGCTCACTGTTGAAGCCACACCAACGTATGCGCTGTTGATGGATGCGGAAGCACCCATACGTGCGGACGGCATCTTTGCCGCAAACTTCCGTGATGGAGATTGGTTTGACCAGTGGTATGATTGGTATGATTATATGGATGAAGATTTTCCACTGCATGGCTGGATGGGGCCGTTGACCACCACGCCAATTGCGGATGTTGACGATGGTTTTGTTTTTGATGATATGGTGCCGTGGCTCATTGGCGGCAGTATTTTTGTGTTTGTTGGGTTGTTGGCGTTTTTAATTTATCGCCGTCTGCGGGTTTCCATTGGATTATGGAATATTGCCAAAAAAGCACCGCGCATTCGTGTACTGGCATATTACCAAGCCATTCAAAACATCATCACATATTACACCACGCCACTAAACCGCAGTGAAACACCCAAGCGGTATGGCGTGCGCATGGGTAAACGTTTTGCGTTCCAATCTGATTCAGTGTTTTACCGTGATTTGATTGATTTATATTACAAAGCGCGTTATTCAAATGCAGACATCACAGACCGTGAGGCGGAGCTTATGGAAGACGCTTATCATGACATGTTGAATCTTTTGAAACAAATGCGTTGGCGTCCATACTTTTATTTCTTGCGCTATATTCGTGATGTCGGTATGGTGCAAAATATTTCATAATTTGATAAATCTTTGGTTTTTCTTTTGTTTATATGGAACATTTTTGTAGTAAAATGAGTTTTAAATAGTAATGATGAAGTTTGTTTGTTACTATTTGTCTTTGTGTACGTACGTATTTATACATGGAATAAACTAAGGGGTGAACATACTGAGCACGATATTTGAATTAAGAAATGTTCGCAAAGTTTACAGAATGGGTTCGGAAAAAGTTGTGGCACTCGATGACATAAACCTTATTTTTGAACGTGGAAAAATATATTGTTTGTTGGGTACATCCGGTTCCGGTAAATCCACACTACTCAATATGTTGGCCGGTTTAGAAAAACCCACCAAAGGGACGATTGAGTTTTTAGGAAAACCACTCGAACAATTAAATGAAACCCAACTTGCATTGTACCGGCAAAAATATATTGGCTTTATTTTTCAGTCTTATAATTTATTGCCGACTTTGACGGCACTTGAAAATGTGACGCTGCCGCTTATTTTTAGAAAAACATCCAAACGCAAACGCAATAAGGCGGCAAAAACGATGCTCAAGGCGGTTGGACTTGGCGACCGCATGAAACATAAACCATCTGAACTCTCAGGCGGGCAACAGCAGAGGGTTTCTTTGGCGCGTGCTTTTGTTAATGAACCGCAGGTTGTCTTTGCCGATGAACCTACGGGCAACTTGGATACCCGAACCACGTACGAGATGATGGACATGATTACCGGATTTGCCAAAGACCGCAACCAAACCCTCATCATCGTGACCCATGATTTAGAAATTTCACAATATGCCGATCAAATTATTAAAATTAAAGACGGTAATGTAGAATCCATCGTGGATGTTCAAAGAAAGACCATCAACCGCGATGAAGCCGTTATGCGTGAAGAACATATTAAAGAAAATGATCAACATGAAACACCAATAGAAGGGGACGATTACCATGAAGCACAGTAAGCCGTTGTTAAAAACATTCACCACATTAGCACTCAGTTTAATAATGATGTTTTCGCTGGTCTTGCCGGTGATGGCAAATACAAACGATGTGACACCGGGTTCAACCGAATGGATGATTAATGAAATCAATCGTTTGACAACCGAAAACGCAGAACTTCGTGCACAACTTCAAGCGCAACCCACACCGGCACCGGTCTTTGCACCGAATCCGCGTTTGGTAACACCACATAATGTGACCGTGACACCGGGCGATGTGATTGATGTACCACTGAATATGCGCAATATTGGTACGCACACGGCGTTTAATTTATTGACGACGGCGTCACCGGCATCCGGTGCACCGTTTCACGTTGAATTTTTAAACAATTCAAACAACATAAATCAAATTCGTGAAAACGGTACAGCCACCATTACCATGCGCATTACCGTTGACGCGAACGCAAGACCCGGTTCCTATTTATTGACACTAAATCATGCTTTCCGCGACCAAGCACGTGCCAACCTTTCAGGCACCGATGCCATCACCGTGCGCGTGGGTGGGCAAGTGGGCTTGCCCAATGTGCGTTTGGGGAATTTTACATCAACGGCGATTGGCCCTATCGAACCGGGACAACGCTTTACCGTCAATACAATGATGCAAAACATCGGTACGGCGAATGCGTCACAAGTACAAGTGACATTACCGTCACTTTCTGCCGATTCAATCTTTTTTACCGGAGATTTAAATCAAGCGTTCCGCCAAAACATGGCAGCGGATGCATCATATAATTTAAGTTTTCAATTTCAAGCGGCAAACAACATCACATCAGGAACACATCCTATTGAATTCCGCGTCACATTCCGCGACGAAGACGGCGAATCCACCACCGAAACATTCACGTTTTTTGTGAATGTACTTACCGCAGCAGATGAAGTGGGTACACACAGCCTTGAAATCGCAAATATGCAAGCACCATCCGGCACCATTCGTGTGGATGCGAACGGTACATTCAGATTCAACTTATACAATACCGGCGATGTTGAAAAACGCAACATCCGCGTGACCGCAACGTCTGAATCACCCACCGCAGTTGTGCCGATGACGGCAAGCACGGTATCGGTTGGTACCTTACAACCCGGCGGCAGTGCCAGTTTAAGTTTTGCATTTTCACCGCGTGATGCCGCCATCACACGCTCTTATGCGATTGAGTTTGTGGTGCGTTATGATGTTGGAACGGGTGCCAACACGGAAAGCCATGAATTTTCACAGTTTGCGGCGATGAATGTATACAATCCGGAACAAGACGAAAATGTCACCGGCGTACAAATTCCGCGCGTGATTGTGGCAGATTTTGAACTAGATCCGCCGGTACCCCGTGCCGGACAAGAATTTACCATGAGTGTCTCCTTCCGCAATACCAGTGCAAACCGTTCTGTAAATAATGTGCGTATTTTATTGGAAGAGGTCATGGGCTCCGTCGCATCAGGACAGCAAGCAGCTTTTGCCGGATTCACGCGCATTGGCGGCAGCAACACCTTGTTTATTGATTATATTGCACCGAATGGCATTGTTGAAATGGACTTGGTGTTTAGCACTGTTAATGAAGCATCGCCCGGTTCACACAATATGCGTTTTACCTTTGATTACCAAGATCAAGCTTTTGACACCCATACGGCCAATGAACAGGTGAGTATCCCGGTGGCACAGGTCACCAGACTTGAGCTGGATGGCGTTAATGTGGGCGGCTGGACACCACCAATGGTGGGTATGGAAGTGCCGTTTAGATTCACCATCATCAACTCCGGCCGTGTAAATCTTATAAATTTACGCGTGCGTGCCGAAGGTCCCTTTGATGTTTCACAAGCGGGCGGCGAAGCCGGGCAGTTTGTGGGCACCATCAACGCTCAGCGCACCATTGGGTATGACGGTGCCGTTGTGCCGTTTTATCCCGGTGAAAACCGTGGTTATTTTATCATCACTGGTGAAGACATCACGGGTGAAATTGTAGAATTGCGCTATCCGTTCAGCTTCCATGTACAAGAAGGTTTTGGCGGCGGCGATCGTGATGGTTTTGGTGACGGCGGCGGATTTGAAGGCGATGGTTTTAGAGGTATGCCAAGCGGCTTTATGGATCCGGTCACCGGCAACTGGATTGAAACCAGCTTTTTTGACCGAGAAACCGGCCAAATGGTGGATGCCGGATACTGGAATGAACAAGGTGAGTGGGTTGCGACATGGGAAATGGATCCGATGACCGGTGAATGGCACCCAATTGGTGGCGATGGTTTCTTGGCATTTATCACACGCCCGATTGTGTGGGTACCGGCACTGGGTGTCTTGGTGCTCGTTGGTATTATTGTGATTGTATTGGTGGTTCGTAAATCGAATGCCCAAAAAATGGATTTTGACGATGACGATTTATAAGATAAGTAATAAATGTAAAACATCCGTAAGAAAAATATTCAGACAAAACGCGTTCATTTTACGATCATATGGCGAACGCTGTTTGCACTTTGACCAACCGATTGGTAACGCCGACGAAGGAGGCATGGAATAAAATATGAGCATTTTAGATGTCATCAGCATGTGCCTGCGCAACTTGGTTAAACGTAAACTACGAACCTTTCTGACGCTGCTCGGTGTTATGATTGGTACCGGTTCAATTATTATTATGATTTCGCTCGGACTCGCGACGGATGCACAGTTCGCACGGATGATTGAAGATTTAAATTTGGACATGACAGAAGTACAGGTCGCTCCGCAGTGGGCGGGCGGACGCTGGAATCCGGACACCGGACAAATGGAACAGGCGGAACAGCGTGATCTTACCGACGATTCGGTGGCGCGCATCCGCGCCTTGCCGGGTGTGCGTGTTGCAACGCCGCTGATGCGCGGCCAATTATTTTTTACCAGCGGGCCGTATGCGATGTCTGCGAGTATAACGGGTATTGACCCCGAAGCGATGGCACTGATGGGACTGGAAACATCTTCCGGCAGATTGCTTGAAGACGGTGATGGATTTTCCGTGGTGTTTGGATCGCATGCGGAACTGAATTTTTTTGATTCATCCGACAGCAATTGGTGGATGGCTGATCGTTTTTGGCAATCTCAGTGGGATGAAATGGATGCTTTTGTCGATATTTTCAACGACCCCATTCGTATGTATTATGATACAGAAGCCATGTGGCGCAGAATATGGCAAACCGGTGCCGACGATGGCGGTATGGAAATTGAAGAAACTTTTCGGCAGATTCGTTCCTTTGAACTGAACATTGTGGGGGTGCTTGAACCCAATGAGTGGGATCATTGGGAAAACGGTGTCATTTATATGGACATTGAAATGCTTCATATCCTAACACAAATGGGGCAAGAATCAGCCATCCGTGCCCGTGAAGAAGATGAATGGTTTCCACAATTTTCAGGCAGAACCGGTGGTCTGAGAGAAACTTATGACCAACTCTTTGTCCGTGCAGAAACAATGGACGATACCGCTGATGTAGCGCGTGCCATCCGTGAAATGGGTTATCAGGCGTGGTTTAACGCAGAAATGATTGATTCACAACGCCGCAATCAACAAGCCATGCAAGCACTGCTGGCGGCGATTGCCGCGGTCAGCCTTTTTGTCGCCGCAATCAACATCGCCAATACGATGGTGACATCCGTAACCGAACGTACCCGGGAAATCGGCATCATGAAAGTTATTGGCGCATCACTGAGGGATATTCGCGGATTGTTTTTAACCGAGGCGATTTTTATCGGATTGTTGGGGGGACTTTTTGGCATTGGACTTGCCTTGATGGGTTCGTATGCCCTAAACAATTTTGAAATAGAATTTTTGCAAAACTTAAATATGTCGCCTCCGATTACCACCGAAGGCGTTGAAGGTGCTGTCACATCACTGATCACGCCATGGCTAATGGGTGTGGCACTTGCACTTGCAAGCGGGGTCGGACTCGTTTCAGGCATTTTCCCTGCGTGGCATGCCACCAGGCTCAGTGCATTGGCGGCAATCAGAACGGATTAATAGCATAGAAATCATGAAACGCCTGTGCCGGGAAAATTATTCTCGGCACAGGCGTTTGTGTTATACTTTATTAAAGCGAACCATAAAAGGAGATGAACGCATGAGAATTATTTTGGCATCAGGATCACCCAGGCGGCGAGAATTAATGGATTTAATGGGTTTGCCGTATGAAGTGATGGTGTCTGATGTGGATGAAACGATGTCCGGACCGCCACTGGAACAGGTGCGGGAGCTTCCACTGCGCAAAGCATATGCTGTGATTGAAATGTTAAAAAAAGAAGGCACACAAGCGCAGACATTGGTCATCGCTGCCGATACGATTGTGTATCTGGATGGACAAGTACTGAACAAACCTGCGGATGCAAAAGAAGCCACTGCCATGTTGCGTTTGTTGTCCGGCAGAAGGCATACCGTTTACACGGGTGTTGCGATTATAAATATTGAAAATGATCAATCATATGTGTTTTCATCCGTGACGGATGTATTTTTTAAGGCGTTATCCGAGGAGATGATTCATTGGTATGTCGCTTCCGGTGACGCCTTTGACAAAGCCGGTGGGTATGGCATTCAAGGTAAGGGTGCATTATTGGTTGACCGCATTGACGGTGATTTTTACACGGTGATGGGTTTCCCAATCGCCAATGTTTGTGAAGCATTACAAGAGATGGGTGTCGATGTGTTTGGAAAAAAATCAGTATGATGGATGTCAGCCATCGGCTGACGGAATGGAAAGGAGTATGCAGTTTTTATGTTTTTGACCCCCACGCAGCCGGATGCGTGGGGAAAGCGACGAGCAACGGATTGTAATGGATGTCAGCCATTGGCTGACGAAATGGAAAGGAATATGCAGTTTTTATGTTTTAGACCCCCGCGCAGCCGGATGCGTGGGGAAAGCGACGAGCAACGGATTGTAATGGATGTCAGCCATCGGCTGACAAAATGGAAAGGAGTATGCGATTTATTTGTTTTTGGGGTCCCCACGCAGCCGGATGCGTGGGGAAAGCGACGAGCAACGGATTGTAATGGATGTCAGCCATTGGCTGACGGAATGGAAAGGAGTATGCGAGGAGCTATGATTCTTGGAACCGGTATTGATATTGTAAAGGTCGAACGGTTTGACGCCGTGGTTAATAATGAAAGCGACCGTTTTATGGAACGCGTGTACCACGAAAATGAGGTGAAATATTTAAAAGACAAAGGATCCGCTTCGTATGCAGGGGTGTTTGCCGCCAAAGAAGCGGTGGTAAAGGCGCTGGGTACGGGTTTTCATGGTTTTTGGCCAGATGAAGTGGAAATTAAACATGACGAAATGGGGAAGCCTTTCGCAAAACTGCATGGTGAAGCGCGCGAACTACTTATTAAAAAAGCTCCGCACCGAGAAGGCGGCGGAGCCAATATAAAAATTCATATAAGCATTTCACATTCCCGTGATGATGCCATTGCGTTTGCGGTGATTGAATCACTATAACTTTAACAACGCTGCATCGGTTCGGGACGTGTGCATTGATGCGTTATTTCAATGTGCTTGCGTGTTTCGTAGGATTTTTCAAAAGATGTGATGACTTCCAGCACATGCATGGTCAGTTCGCTGCCCGCACGTGCTTTTTTATTGTTCATCAGTGCGTTTGCCATATCAGATACACCCAATCCGCGGCTGTTTTCCGGATAATCAAACATCAGCGGCATTTCAAGAAAATTGCCGTTTTCGCGTCGGAAGAGTTTCACAGGACCACCGAATGTGTTTGGATCCGGTACGGACAACACACCCTCTGTTCCGTAGATTTCAATGATCGGCATGTTGTGTGCGCGCACATCAAAACTTTGAATGATGGTGCCCACGGCACCGGATGCAAACTCCATGATTCCGGCAAGGTGTGTGGGAACATCCACCGTGACGACTGTACCGTGGTGCGGCTCGGATGTGATGGTGCGTGTATCATAACCTTTTTTTGTAATGCCGGACACCAGTGATACCGGGCCGAGCAGGTTTACCAAGGCGGTGATGTAATACGGACCCATGTCCATCATCGGCCCGCCTCCGAATTTATAATAAAATTCCGGATCCGGATGCCATGTTTCGTGGCCATGATTCATCATGAACGCGGTTGCGGACAGCGGTTTGCCAATGAAACCATCATCAATGAGCTTTCGGCAGGTTTGAATCCCCGCACCCAAGAAGGTATCGGGCGCACCCGCAATCATGACCCCTTTTTCAGCGGCTGCTTTGATGGTTTTCATGCCTTCATTTAACGTAGCACCCAAAGGCTTTTCCACATAAACATGTTTGCCCGCCGCAATCGCTGCCATGTTCACATCAAAATGTTCATATGGGCGCGTGAGGTTGAGCACAATGTCCACATTGTCATCCGCGAATAATGCATGCATGTCGTCATAAATATGTGGGATGTTGTATTCTTCAGCGGCTTTCTCCGCGCGTTCGCGAATCAAATCGCACACACCGATGACTTCGGTGTTTTGAAACATTGTGGTCAAATTCTTTAAATAGATTCCGGAAATGGCACCGCAACCCACGATACCAATACGTGCTTTTTTCATAAACTATTTTACGCCTCCTTCATTGGTGCCGCAAACTTGTCCGGCCGGAAAACAAAGAGCGTTCTCCTTTATACGCATTGCGGTTAATACATCTTCGCTGTATTTTCAAATCGTTCTGTGGTTAGCTTGTGGTCGGCAGCGTATTGTTTGCCTGCCGCAGCCCAGAGCATGCCGCGCTTCATGATGATTTCTGCATTTGGTGCATGATCGAACACATCGTCATGATGTCCGAGTGCATTGTAAAATACACGCCCATTGCCCCATGTTTTGGTCCACGCCACCGGCATGTCGATGGGTTTGTTAGAACTGTGATAATATGGTACATCCGGGTGGGGGAAACGCGTGGTTGCTAAGATTTCCACCGCAGGGTCAATGTGCAAATAATAATGCTCGCTGCACACCGCAAAATCATCAAGCCCTTCTGTGATGGGGTTCGATTTTGACGTTATGTTTACCATGTAATGGATGCCGTCACCGCCCGGATGTGACACCCATTGTCCGCCGGTGATGAATTGCCACTGCACATCGTTTCGGAATGAATCGCACATGCCGCCGTGACAACCCGCCAAACCGACACCGGCACCCACCGCTTTTGCAACATTTGCAGTGAGTTCTTTATCAATCTCACCCATTGTCCAACAGGCGACAATCAAATCCAGTGACATCAATGCATCCAAATCCCGCAAGCATTCTTGTGTGTCCGAGATTGTTACAGAAAACCCCTCAGATTCAAGCAATCTGCCAAAACGCTTTGATACCAGTTTCGGCTCGTGCCCATCCCAGCCGCCTTCAAATATTAGTGCTTTTTTCATAATGTTGTCCTTTCATATGATGGATTTGCGGTGCGATTTTTCTTTACTTACACAATTTAAAGATTTCCACACAATCTTGCCAATTAAGACGCTTCAATCCGCCGATGCCATGTTCTTCTCCAAAATATGCACCGGTTGCTTTTTTTGCCATGCCTTCAAACGCGGATTCAGGAATATTCAGTTCGGTCATCGTCTGCGGCAGGTTCAGTTTTTTATAAAATGCTTCTAATCTGTGAATACCCTCCAGTGCAATTGCTTCCGGATCGCGGAAACTGCCTTCGACACCCATTACATTGGTGGCGAACTGTACAAACATCGGCAAGTTGTCTTTATAGACATACTTCATCCATGCCGGGGTTAGCACTGCCAGTCCCGCGCCATGTGCGCAGTCATTGTATGCGCTGAGTTCATGTTCCATTTGATGGGATGCCCAATCTTGTGCTCTGCCGATGCCGAGCCAATTGTTGTGTGCATAAATGCCGCCGAGTCCCACTTCGGACCATGCTTCATAATTTTTATTATCTTCAATGACAATCAATGCGTTTTTCATGACGGTTTTCAAAATGGATTCACACAAACCATCGGTGATGTCGCAGTTTAATGTGTTGGTAAAATAACGTTCAAAGATGTGTGAAATAATATCCGATACACCATTGCCGATTTGATGTTGCGGCAAGGTATAAAAATATTCAGGATTGACAATGCTTACTTTGGGGCGAATAAGGTCAGAATTGATGCCTTTTTTGCGTCCCTCTGCTTCATTTGAAATAACACAAGAATTGCTCATTTCGGAACCTGCCGCCGGAATGGTCAAAATCGTTGCCACCGGCAGTGCATTTTTAATCGGAGCCTTGCCCGCATGCACATCCCAAATGTCGCCGTCATAGTAAAAACCAACCGCGATGGATTTTGCTGAATCAATGGCACTGCCGCCGCCGAGCGCAACGATAAAATCCACACCCTCTTTTTTGCACAGTTCAATGCCTTCGCGCACCAAAGTTACACGCGGATTGGGTACCACACCGCCCAACACAACATAGGGGATTTTTGCCTCTGCTAATGATTTTAATGTATCGTCCAAGAGGCCGATGCGTTTGACTGTTTCACCGCCATAATGTACCAACACTTTTGTGGCATAAGGTTTGATGAGTGCTCCGATTTGATGCTGCGTATCTTTCCCGAACACCAAATTGGTGGGTGTACAAATTTGAAAATTTAACATGAATCAAAAACTCCTTTTATTAAAATTTTTTTGTGCTTTCTTACAATACTGTAACACAATCATCAGCAAGTGTCAGTCATTGTGATATAATTATTTTATAAATTTATGAATCGCATGAATTCAATGAAAATTTGAGGTGTATATGAGCAATAAAAAGGATCCGGCGATAAAATATCCGCCGCCGGGCATCATGGTCAAAGTCGGTGAAGCCATCATGCATGTATATCAAGAAGGGGAGGGTTCGCCCACCTTGATATTCCTTGCGGGGCATGCCACAGCGACGCCGTTTTTTGATTTTAAACCCTTGTGGTCATTATTATCGAATAAATACCATATTGCCGTGCCGGAGCGCGCAGGATATGGATGGAGTCATATTTCAAAAAAAGCACGCGCCATTGATACGGTGCTGAATGATACGCGTGAATCATTAAAAATTGCAGACATCCCGCCGCCTTATATTTTGGTGCCGCATTCCATTGCGGGCATTGAAGCATTATACTGGGCGCAAAAATATCCCGATGAAGTGCAGGCCATCATTGGACTGGATCCATCGTTGCCGGAGCCATTGTCTCGGCTAAAAATTCCGCTGGGTCACAAACTCCGAATGACGTTTATGTCCTTTGCACTGCGGCGCGGCATGACCAAGGATATTGTACCCAATGTGGTGCTTAAGATGCCGTCTTATGAACTGCAAAATTTATCGGATGAAGACCGCGATATATATTTGGAAATTGTACAGCAGCGGTACTGGTCAAAGGATGTGTTGCGTGAAATGGATGCCTTTAGTGCGCAGGCAAAAACGGTGCTGAGCCGTCCCATGCCGCTGGATACGCCGATTATGCTCATCACGTCTGATCCAGAAAAAACACCGCGCATGCGCGCCACCGGCGATGCCATCACACAGTTGTACCGTGATTTTTTGATGCCGTTTAAACATAAAAACCATATCGAGCTAGGATGCGGGCATTTTATCCATGCGGAAGCACCGGAACGCTGCGCGGAAGCCATTACAGAATTTATTGGTGCATTGTCCTAAAAGGTGAATGAATGCAAATCAACAGGCTCTTTGAAATCGTCTATATCCTTATGAACAAGAAGCGCGTCACCGCCAATGAATTGGCGGTGCAATTTGAAGTGTCCAAACGGACAATTTTACGTGACATTGATGTGCTTTCGGCGGCAAACATCCCGATTTATACGGTTCCGGGTAAAGGCGGCGGCATTTTTATTCATGATTCCTTTGTGCTGAACAAAACGCTGGTTTCCGAAGAAGAACAAAAGCAAATCTTGTTTTCACTCCAAAGCATGCCGGCAACGGAATTGATCAACACCGACCAGGTGCTGAACCGTTTGCAAAGTTTTTTCACGGGCATGAACAAGGAATGGGTTGAAGTGGATTTTTCGCGTTGGGGTCACAATGAGGCGGACAATGCGCGTTTTGATATGCTGAAAAATGCCATTATTGGTGAGCAGATGGTGTCTTTTGATTATTTAAGCCCTTATGGTGAATCCAAAGGGCTTAAAGTCTGTCCCCTGCGGTTGTCCTTTAAGTCAAAGGCATGGTATTTGCAATCTTATTGTGTTACGGAGCAGGACTACCGTGTGTTCAAATTTTCACGCATCAACCATATCAAGGTGTTGGAACAGTCGTTTTTCAGTCACGATTATGCGATTCCATTAATGAAAGCGCATGATGACGTTGCAACAACCGACATGATTGCGGTGCGCTGTTTTATTGCGCAAAACGCAAAATATCGCATCTATGACGAGTTCGCTAAAAGTGATATTGCTACAAATGACGACGGTTCATTTACGCTCCAGATGAGCAACGGGCGATGGATTTATGATTATATTTTATCGTACGGAAATGCCATTGAAGTGCTCGAACCGCAATTTATCAGGGATGAACTGGCGGTGTATTTGGGGAAGATACAGGCGCGTTATATAAATTCATTGAATAAATAATATGCCTTTTCGCTGTGGAGCGGAGTGTGCTGTTGCTCCGTCGCTCTTCGCGCTTGAGAAAATCACCCTCGCGCTCCAATGCCCTGCGCACAAGGATGGCAAAGCCATCCAAGAAAGAAGCACGCTCCGCCCCCCGGCTCGGTGCTTAAAGGTTTTGGTTCTAAGGAAGATTATCGGGTAGTAACCGCAAAATGCAAAATCTATTGATTTATCTTCGGAAAATGTGCGAGGATCAGTCAATCTATCTTCGGAAAATGTGCAAATTTGCATTAAAATATCTTCGGAAAATGTGTTAAAATATACATAAATATCTTTGAAAAATGTGTTTGAAATGGTAAAATTATGTTCGGAAAGTGTGGTGATGTCCATGAAACGGTACTTGATGAACGAATTGTTGTGTTGGAAAAACAAACAAAACCGTTTGCCGCTAATATTAAAAGGTGCGCGTCAAGTCGGTAAAACATGGCTCTTGAATGAGTTTGGCCGAACAGCTTTTGATGATGTTCTGTATATCAATTTTGAAAATGCACCGGGTTTAAAAGATGTTTTTGACGGAGATATATCGGCAAGTAGAATTATTGACTTGTTGGGTGCATTACATGGAAAACGCATCAGACCGCAAGAAACCTTGTTGATTTTTGATGAAGTGCAAGAAATTCCGCGCGCATTGACGGCACTGAAATATTTTGCAGAAGAAGCACCGGAGTATGCCATATGCTGCGCAGGTTCATTGTTGGGTGTTGCACTGCACAAAGGCACGTCATTTCCTGTTGGCAAAGTCGATTATTTAACACTACAACCGTTGTGTTTTGAAGAGTTTCTACTGGCGAACGATGAAAGCATGCTAATAGAATTTGTGAAAAACAACGGCATGCATGTTTTGCCGAAAGTGATGACTGAAAAACTTACAGATTATTTAAAATTATATTTCGTCATTGGTGGCATGCCCGCATCGGTTGTTTCATGGATGAATACACGTGATTTTTCAGTGGTTGAAAAACGACAGCGCGATATACTTGAAACATATGAAAATGATTTTTCAAAACATGCACCCCCCAATATTGTCCCCAAATTGCGGCATCTTTGGAACAGTGTTCCATCACAATTGGCAAAAGAAAATAAAAAGTTTATTTATGGGTTGGTACGTGATGGTGCACGAGCACGTGACTATAAAGAGGCATTGTTGTGGCTGCTTGACAGCGGGCTTCTGCGAAAAGTGAACCGAATCACCAAAGCTGCAATGCCGCTGAAAGCATATGAAGATTTGAAAGCATTCAAATTATATCATCTCGATGTTGGCTTATTGCGCGTGATGAGTGAATTGCCGCCGGAAGCCATCATCAACGGCATCCATATATTTGAAGAATTTAAAGGTGCACTCACCGAACAATTTGTGTTAACCGAACTTATTAATGCGGATTTTATACGTAATATTTATTATTGGAGTTCAGATGCCACCGCCGAGGTTGATTTTGTCTTTGCAAACAATCATGAAATCTTTCCCGTTGAAGTCAAAGCCAGTGAGAATTTACAATCCCGAAGCTTGAAAGTGTACCGAGAGCGGTATCAACCACGACTGGTAATCCGCACATCGCTTGCAAATTTACGAGATGATAATGGGCTGATGAACATTCCACTGTATGGGTTGTTTAATATAAAATATTATTTAGTATGACGAAAAAAATAAAATCTAAGATAATTGAAAAAACAAAGAACAAAATTATCGAAGTGATGGAAAGTCCATCCTTTGGCGAATAATTTAGGGCGTGTTCCCACTATAAAAATTCAATAAAATATGTTAAACTGAAACAATGGAGATAAAACGAGAGCAATACGAGGCAATCAAGCATATATTACC
>Ga0209755_10003920_pt1 | contig 18080 bp, 15 predicted proteins | sample TergutCo191P1_FD_187301 | JGI IMG/M metagenome (GOLD analysis project Ga0209755, IMG submission 187301) | Cornitermes sp. P1 segment gut microbial communities from Petit-Saut dam, French Guiana - Co191P1 (SPAdes) (version 2) | ecosystem: Host-associated > Arthropoda: Insects > Digestive system...
TTTCCCTGGTTTTACCGTATTATTGGAAGCTGGGGTGCGTAGCTCAGCTGGTTAGAGCGCCACGTTTACACCGTGGATGTCAGGAGTTCGAATCTCTTCGCGCCCAATCGTAAACCGCACTGCGTAGCAGTGTGGATGAAAAACGCAGCACATTGTAGCACCACAAAACGCCACTGTATGCGGGTAAAGGCGCGAGGGCTTTAGCCCGAGCAGCGTGCGCCAATCGTAAACCGCACTGCGTAGCAGTGTGGATGAAAAAACGCAGCACATTGTAGCACCACAAAACGCCACTGTATGCGAGCAAAGGCGCGTACCTTCGCATCTTTTCCAGCCGTTCGATGTGAGCGTTTATGTCGCAGATTGCGAGGTCGGCTTTTACTTCGACCAGCATCGCCATGTCGCAGTTTTGCAGGTACACGTCGATTTGAAAATGGATGCCGTTTTTCTTGTCCCGAATCTTGATATCGAATGGGATCACGACACCGCGCTGGAAGTTCGGTGGGAAGAGGGTATCGAAGAAAGCATGGAAAAAAGGGACAAGCAGTTGCTTGCCCTCATCGATCAGGAGTACACGGTAGAGGATCTCAAAAGGGAACTTTCGGCCCGGGCCTAAATCTTCCCCCCTGTTTTGCCTTCATGCGAAAATTGATTTCCGTGGCGGGGTGTCGGACAGCGCCCAGCTTGCGGGCTTTTTGGGCTTCTTTCGTTCCGATCACAAATTAGATTGACGTGCATGGTCGAAAATGCGACCTTGACAAGTATTTTAATGTGGGTTTATAGTCATCTTATGGGAAATCCTCTCAGGCTCTTCCGAATACACAGCCTAAGGTTTTGCGCCGCCGCCTTGGTTGCGCTAATCGGTATTTCACTTACGGCTTGCCCGCCGCCGCCACCGCCGCCGCCCAGGGAGCTGGCCGGGTCGGTTGGCATAAGCGGAATCCCAAGGGTTGGGGAAACGCTGGGTGTAAATGTAAGGAACCTTGACGGCAGGGGGAGCGTTTCCTTCGAATGGATGGCTGACGGGCAGCCTTTTGCCAACAACCGCGGCGCGACCTTGCATCTTGACATACTCCATGCTAACAGGACCATTACCGTAAGGGTGACCACCTCTGACAATTACGGTGGCCTTACCAGTTTGCCTGTGGGCCCGGTAATCGCCGCAGGTGGGGCTCTGCCTCCGCTTGGGGGATCGGTCGGCATAAGCGGGATCCCAAGGGTGGGGCAAACGCTTAGGGCAAACATAGACGATCTTGGCGGCAGCGGGGCACTTTCCTACGAGTGGAAAATAGACGGCATCCCATTCGAAAACAACCGCGGAATCTTGTCTCTGGACGGGCTCCATCGGGACAGGTACATTTCGGTAAGGGTAAGGCGCGAAAACAATTCGGGCAGCATTACCAGCGAAGCGATCGGCCCGATTGGGGACGGAATCGCATCCGAACTTGCGGGCTCGGTTAACATAACCGGGAACCCGCATGTGGGGCAGACCTTAAGGGCAAACCTAAACAACCTTGGCGGTGTCGGGGAAATTTTCCACGAATGGATGGTGGGGAACCAGATGGTCGGCACCGGCGGCACCTTGTTTCTTATACCCGAGGATGTTGGGCGGACCGTAAGCCTAAGGGTGATGCGCGAGAACAGTTTCGGCAGTGTTACCAGCACGGCGCTTGGCCCCGTAACCCATAGGCCCCTGCTTACGGGGACAATCGGCATAACCGGGGCGCCGCATGTGGGGCAAACGCTAAGGGTAAGCACCATAGGCCTTGGCGGCAGCGGGGCAATGTCCTTCGAATGGATGGTGGGGGACACCATAGCCGGTACCGGCAATACATTGCCCTTGGTGGCCGCCCATGTAGGGCAGATGGTAAGCGTAAGGGTAACCCGCGCCAACAATGACGGCAGCGTTACCAGTCCGGCGGTCGGCCCCGTAATAATACCCCCGCTTACGGGGACAATCGGCATAAGCGGGACGCCGCATGTGGGGCAGACGCTGGGGGTAAACACCGCCGGCCTTGGCGGCAGCGGGGCGATGTCCTTCGAATGGAGGGTGGGGGGCATCGCCGTCACTACTGGCAATACATTGCCCTTGGTGGATGCCCATGTAGGGCAGATGGTAAGCGTAACTGTAACCCGCGCCGACAATTCCGGTAGCCTTACCAGCCCCTCGGTTGGCCCCGTAAGCGCCGCGCCCCTGCCACCGCCCCCCCCTCCCCCACCACCTCCTCCGCCAGCATCCATAACCATAACAGTTACGGGGATACCCGAGTATTATATTGGCCTTTGGGGGGGGATCGACTTGGAGTCTAACTGGGCAGGCCATCCCTATTGGGCCGCCGAGTCTAATTGGTTAAGAATAACCGGTTCATCGGCAACATTTCCGATGCGTAGCATGGACGGGGCACCCTTTAACCTACCGGGGACTTATAGGGTTCACTTTAGCATTGACGATGACGGGGGGGCAGTGGGCGACTATTTCGTCATAAGAAGTATCTCCACTGGGAACAACTCCATACCGTTTACCGACTTCACCCGGTTTTTCCCGGGGTTTTCCGAAGACTTGGAACCCACTGGCGGGTCCCGCGCAAGAACGCGCCGCTGGCGGTAAAAAAGGAGGCTGTATGTTCCTACGTGTCGTTTCCGTACTTTTTATGGTGGCGGTTTTCGCCCCGCTTTCCGCGCAGGCACAGGCCATGCGAAGCCTTGAGGCCGCGGTTCGGGACGGTGCCAGGCACTTGCAGGATCGCATTCCCAGCGGCACGCGGGTGGCGATTGTCGCGGTGCAGGGCGAGGATCATGATGTCGGTGAGTTCGTGCTTAGGAAACTTGGCGAGGCTCTGGTGAACGCCAACAGGTTTATAGTGGTCGAACGCGACTCGGCGGCCTTGGCCGCCATCGATCAGGAAATGGATCGCCACCTGAATTTTTACGTGAGCCAGGAAACCGAGCTCTCTATTGGAAGGCAGCTTGGCGCCGAGGTCATTATCTCGGGTTCGATGGCCCGTGCCGGGCAGAACTGGCGGCTGGAAGTGAACGCCGTAACCGTGGAAACCGCCCAGCGGGTGGTACAGTGGTCGGTGGCGAACATCCGCCCGGATCCCGCCTGGGATGCCGGCGTTCGGCCACCGGTTGCAGCCCAACCGCCCTTCTCCGAGCCCGGCTTTGTGGAACGGGCTTTCACAAATAGCCCGCCTGCTGCACCCCCAATCACTGGCCGCCCGCCGCACCGCGGCCGCCCGCCAGTTGACGTGGATGACACATATGGTGACAACAGGCGCGAAACGCGCTGAAACTTATTCGTGCTCAAAGGGGGGGCACCATTTACGTTCACAACATTTTTGTAGGACTGGAAGCGCCCAATACCGACAGGATCATGATGTTTGTCTCCCATTACGACAGTTGGCCTGGCAGCCCAGGAGCGGTGGATGCGATGGCTCCCATTGCCGCCATGCTTGAGGCAATGAGGTCGCAGGCAAATAACGCAAACCTTGCCAACAACATCTACTTTCTCATGACCGACGGGGAGGAATTCGGGGCTATAGGCGTACTGGCCTTTATCCAGGATCACCCCGAGTTGAGGGACAGAGTGGACATGATCGTGAACCTGGAAGCGCAGGGCAACAGCGGCGGCCTGATTCTTTTTGAGACATCGCCGCAGCCACATGCCATGGTGAACCTGTTCCGCAGGGCCGTACCACGGCCATTGGGCTTTTCCATAACGCAGTTGATTTACAATGCCATTGGGACATACACGGACTTCTGTTTTTTTCGTCAATACGGGTGGCGCGGTGTAAACCTGGCCATAATCGGGGGTTTTGAGGATTATCACCAAGCGACGGACACTTTCGAAAACCTTAACAGAAACACTGCATGGCATTATTTGACCACGACCCTTGGCTTGGCGGACTATGCCGCGAACAAGCCGCTTGATCGACTTCGGGGACAGCCGCGCCGTGCCGTTTTCTTTCCGTTCCTGCCTGGCAATATGGTAGTGTTAAGTTACCTGTGGGCGTATATACTTTGCGCGCTTGCCATCGTGCTTGCCGTCGCATTTTTTGTCTATGGGCGAAAAATCAAAAAAACAAAAACAACCTTTTACCCAGTCTATTTACTGTTTCTCGCCGCCCTCTCGCTAGCCAGCACGGTATTCTTCCCCGCCGCAAGTTATTTGGTTTGGCTACCCTTGTTGCTAATGTCGTTAACAGCGTTTCTAAAAAAATGGGAGGTAGCGTACCGCGCCTCGCAGGCGCTTTCCCGCATAACGGTGTTGCTTTTGTGGGCCCCGCTGATTTATCTTGTTCTGGCATTTCCGTGGGGCTTACTGGTAGGCACGGGAACTGGGTGCCTGTGTGATGTGTGCGTATGTTATGAGACTGGGGAGAGCTGCATGTAGCGCAGGCGGGCCATTGCAAAAGCAAAGCCTTGCAATGACCTCCTGCCTGCTAAAACAGCGCGTCTTCCGACAGGGCCTGGCCAGACGGGACCGCCGACTTCCTGGGGCGGCCTGGCCCCTGCTGCGGCTGTGCGGCCACGGGGTTGGCAGGCCGGGGGGCCGCGCCCGCCGCCCGTGCTGCCGGGCTGGCCTTTGCCTGGGGCGCCGGGCTTTCATCCCCGGCAGGCGGCGCGGGGGCCTTCGCCGCCGCACCCGATGCCTGTGGGAATTCCCTGCCGGGGAAAATCTGCTTCCGCAGTTTTGCCTCGAGTTCACGCACAAAGTCGGGGCGTTCCTCCAGGTAGCTGCGGGCGTTTTCCTTGCCCTGTCCTATTTTCTCCTCGCCGTGGGAATACCATGCGCCTTTTTTCTCGATAATGTCGTGCTTGACCGCAGCGTCAAGGATGCTCCCAATGTAGGAAATCCCCTTGCCGAATATGAGCTCCAGCTCGGTCTTTCTGAACGGCGATGCGACCTTGTTTTTTACGACCTTTACACGGACACGGTTGCCCACCGCAGGGCTGTCCTTCGAGGCCTCGATGGTCTCCGTCTTGCGAACCTCCAGCCGCACCGAGGAATAGAATTTTAAGGCGTTGCCCCCGGTGGTGGTCTCGGGGTTCCCCATGAACACGCCTATCTTCATGCGGATCTGGTTGATGAAGATGAGGATTGTCCTTGACTTGCCGATGGTGGCGGTCAGCTTGCGGAGGGCCTGGCTCATAAGCCTTGCCTGCGCCCCCATCTGCGCATCCCCCATGTCCCCCATGATTTCCGCCTGGGGGGTAAGCGCCGCCACCGAGTCCACCACGATGACATCCACCGCCCCCGAGCGAACCAGGCTTTCGGTTATCTCCATCGCCTGTTCCCCGTTGTCCGGCTGCGAAACCCAAAGCTCGTCTATGTTCACGCCCAGGTTCTTGGCGTAGACCGGATCCAGCGCGTGTTCCGCATCGATGAACGCCGCCGAGCCGCCTAGCTTTTGGGCTTCGGCAATGGCGTGAAGGGCCAGCGTGGTCTTGCCCGAGGACTCGGGGCCGTATATCTCGATGATCCGCCCCCTTGGGTAGCCGCCGACCCCCAGCGCCTCGTCCAGCATAATGGAACCCGAGGGCACCACCTCGATCCCGGCCGCATTGTCGTGCGAGCCCAGTTTGATAAGGGATCCCGCGCCGAACTGTTTTTCAATCTGCAAACGGGCCGCTTCCAGGGCCTTTGCCTTTTCCTCTGGCGAGGCGTTTGGGTCGCCCCTGGTTTTTTCTTCGTTTGACTTAGCCATAAGTGTCTCCTTATGTATATATATGGCGCAGAACCGTGTTTTGCATTAGTCGCTCGGGAAAATTATACCATTTTTTTTGCGGTCGGGGCAATCGGCGGTGTGCTGGGTCTTTGTTGACATGCTTTGTGTTGATATTGTGAAGAAAACCGCGTTTTTGATAGGGCTAACCCTGTTTTTCGGCCTTATGCTGGCCTCGTGCCCTGCGTCTTACGATCCAGGGGCTAATGGCCCTCCCTCCTAACCTGACGGGGACGGTAAGTATCGACGGAACGGCCCGCGTGGGGTATACGCTGACGGCGAATACCTCTAACCTTGCCGGCAGCGGGGAGCCTCATTTCACCCGGATGCGCAGGAGGTGGGACAGCATGTTGGGCTTGGAATCTTCCGCCCATATCGGCACGAACAGCCCCGAGTATACCGTGGAACCTGGCGATATCGGCTATGAAATCACCGTCACCGTAAGCCGCTCCGGGTATAATGACAGCGTTACCAGCATGCCTACCGACACGGTAACCGGCCTGGTGCTAATGCCGGAGGGAACCCCGGCCGAGCAGCCGGCCTGGCTGCGGGCAAATGCCCAAAGCGGCGGCGAGTTCGTCATTGAGCTAAGCGGCAATTTATCGCTTAGCCTGGACGAGGCAAGCCTGAACCTGCCCTGGAACGTAGGCGATGTTACACTTACTCTTAGGGGCACTGGGGCAATGCGCAGCATAAGCCTTTCCGAAAACGGGACTCTCTTTTCGGTTGGCTCCGGGCTTACCCTGGTTTTGGATAGCACCATTAGCCTGCAAGGTAGGCCCGGCAACAACAACCACTTGGTACGGGTGGACTACGGCGGCACCCTGGTTATGAACGAGGGATCGAGGATTGCGGGCAACACAAATACCGCTTCTGGATCCTGGAATGCCGGTGGTGGCGTTCGCGTGAACAGTGGCGGAACCTTTGTCATGTACGGGGGGGAAATATCAGGTAATGCTTCTGATGGGGAGTGGAGCCATCATAATGATGGCGGCGGTGTCCATGTTTCCGATGGCGGTATATTTGACATGCGTGGTGGGACAATTTCAGGCAACAGGGCGGTAAACCGCGGCGGCGGGGTGTTTAATGCGGGAACCTTCCACATGAGCGACGGGGTTGTTTACGGCAATGATGCGGCGGCGGGGTTTACGAACACGGCCAGTAACGGCGGTACGGCTCAGCTTGGCACATTCGGTAACGATGGAGGGGTTTTGTCCATCACATAAACATCCGGTTTCCGCCGGGGAAAACCGCGGCAATCTCGCCGGTTTTCTCCAGACGGGTCATAATCGAAGATATCCTTTGCCGGGCTTCCTCGGTCGCGCCCGGCTCGATTGGCCCCGCGCGTTCCATGTCCTCCTTCAGCATGGCAAGCGCCCGCTCGGACAGGTTTGTGAAAACCTTTTCCCGCAGTTCCTCGCTTGCGCGGTAAAGAGCCGGGACAAGATCCGCCTCGTCCGCTTCCCACAAAACTGCCCGCGTTGCCCTGTCGTCCAGCCAGGCCAATCTGGTAAAGTCGAGCATGGATCGGTAGAGGTCTTTGGCAAGCTCGGGGTTTTCATATTCCAGAAGCTTGATTATCGTATCCGCCCCCTCGCCAAGGCGTAAAATTTCCAGGACATATTCCACCCCGCCCGCGGCGGCCTAAGCCCGGCTTAAAAGCGCCGGCAGTTTTTCGTCAAGAACGTTAAGGCAGGATTCGGCGCGGCTTGCGCTTTCCGCATCCTTCGCGGCCCGCAGCGATTCTTCAAGCCTGGCCCTAAGCTCCGCGCCAAGCGTCCGGTGCCCCGCCTCCCGCGCGGCGGTTTCCCCCAGGCCGTCCCGCCTAATCACGATCTCGCCTTTTTCCATCATGTCAAAGAAAACCGTGCATATTTTACAGGCGGCATCCTCCGCGTAGCCTACCGAAATCGGCCCCATGTATTCCATGTCCTCTTTGAGCATAAGGGCTTCCCGCTCCGGCATCTTCGCGAATATTTTTTCCCGAATGTCGTCATCCAAAAGTTTGAGGGCTCTGGAAAAATAAAAAAAGTCCAGTTCCGGCGAGCGCAAGGCCTTGGCGACCGAAGCCTCGTCCAGCCTGACGATGTCCGCAAGCCGGAACACGCGCTTTTTAACCTCGGCGACGAACCCCGGCGGCATGATTTCAAGTTCGCCGTTTCGTCTCGCCGCCTCCATGCACAGTTCCATCGTCCTTAGGTTTTCGGGCAGGTACCTAAGCGCGCCGCTGTTGGACTTTACGGCTTCCATGCACAGTTCCGCTGTCCTGAATTCCTGGGGGACGTACCAGAGCAAGCGCCCGTCATCTTTTACCGCCTCCATGCACATCTCCGCGTTTTTCAGCCTGTCGGGGATGTGCCTGAACGCCCCGCCGTTTTCCAGCAAAGCCGCCGCGCACATTTCCACGGTCTTTAGTCCGTCGGGAACGTACCTGAACGAGATAGCGTGTTTCGTTATCGACTTTACGGCCTCAAGGCATAATTCCGGGGTTTTCAGCCTTTCCGGCACGAATGCGAAGGTGTCGCCGTTACGCCTTATCGAATCGAGGCACATCCGCGCCGTGATGTATTCCCCGGGGATGTCCGCAAGCGAATAGTCGTCCCGCTTTGCCGCTTCCGCGCATAGCCGAGCCGTCCGCAGTTTTTGGGGCACCAACCCGAGCGCGCGCGCGTCCGACTTTACCGCTTCCATGCAGACTTCCGCCGTCCTGAGGTTTTCGGGCACGTATCGGAGCGCCCGGCCTTTCAGCTTCACCGCCTCCATGCAGGTTTGCGCCGTCCAGAACGATTTGGGTATGTATCTGTACGCGAAGTCGCCCTGCCTTATCGCCGCCAAACATACCTCCGGCGTTCTGCGTTCCTCGGGAACGAATTCAAGCGCGGAGTTCCTGTCGATCTCATTGTTGCCGAAGATTTCCGTTCCGCATGCTTCCAGGCAGATTTCCGCTGTTTTGAGTTTTTCCGGCACGTATTGAAGCATCAGCCCATCCCGCCTTACCGCCGCCATGCAGAGTTCCGCGCTATTGTGTTCCTCGGGGACGCATCCAAGCGCGGATTCCTTGTTCCAAAACTCGGTCATGGCGGACTTGACCGCTTCCAGGCAGATTTCCGCGGTTCTGAGTTTTTCCGGCACGTATTGAAGCGCGTTTCCGCGCCGCCTTACCGCCGTCATGCAAAGTTCCGCAGTCTTGACTTCCTCCGGCACGTATTCAAGAAGTATGCCGTGTTGCCCAAGAGCCGCCAGGCATAGTTCCGCAGTCTTAAGGTTTTCCGGCACGTCCGTAAGCGCAGATCCATCCCGCCTTACCGCCTCCATGCAGAGTTCCGCGGTCTTGAGTTCCTCGGGAACATATCCAAGCGCGCTTCCGTCTCGCCTTACCGCCTCCATGCAGAGTTCCGCGGTCTTGAGTTCTTCGGGAACGTGTCGAAGCACGGTTACCCCACCTACAATAAACTCGTCCCCGTCGGACGGGGCATTCTTGGCTTCCTCTGATTTAATCGCCGCCATGCAAAGTTCCGCGCTCATCAGTTCCGCCGGCACGAACCGAAGCGCGTCCCCGTCCTGCCTTGCCGCTTCCATGCAGACTTCCGCGGTCTTGAATTCCGGCGGCACGTAATCAAGCGCGCCCCCGTTCTGCCTTACCGCCGCTATGCAGAGTTCCGTACTCATCAGTTCCGCCGGTACATATGGAAGCGCATACCCGCACCGTCCAAGGGCCTCCATGCAAAATTCCGCACCCCTTAGCTCCGCCGGCACGAACCGAAGCGAGTGCCCGTCCTGCCTTACCGCCGCCATGCATACCTCCGGCGTTCTGTATTCCTCGGAAACGATTCTAAGCGCGGATTCCATGTCGAACTCGTCGCCCTCGACGATTTTCGTGCTGCAGGCCTCCAGACAGAGTTCCACGGTTTCGAGTTCCACCGGCACGTATCGAAGGGCCTGCCCGTCCCGCCTTACCGCCTCCATGCAGAGTTCCGCGGTTCTTAGTTCCATTGGCACGTATCGAAGCGCCAGCCCGTTCCGTCTTACCACTTCCAGGGCTTCTTTTGCCGTGGTGATTTTTTCGTCAGTCATGTTCGTTCCTCCCTTCATGCCGGCCTTCGTCCGCGTGGGCATTAGCCTTGTCGCCGCCTTTTCTATATCGCCGTTTTTGTCTTTTCGTGGGGTTTTTTATGATACCGCGCAAAGGAACCGACCCTGCCTATCAATCCGCCCGTTTCAGGTTTCTTGACCTTGCCGCCGCTTCCAGGGCTTCTTCTGCGTGGTGTTTTTTCGCCAGTTATTTTCGTTCCTCCCTATAGTCATCCTGCCATTCCGGCGGCAGGCAATCAAATGCGCCTACTTTCTGCGCAAGAGCCGCCTCGACCATCGGCCTTGTCAGAAGCCATTTCGAGGCGTACTGTATCGCCCTGCCGTTTCGACGTATTGCGTCAAAGATCATACCCTCGGTCTGCATTTTAGCGGGCACGTACTCAAGTGCCATGGCATCCTGTTCCAAGGCCGCCAGGTACAGTTGGGGCCTGAGCTTTTCCTTGTGGACGTACTCCAACGCCTCCCCATTCAGCCTTGCCGCCGCCAGGCAGAAATCGTCGTCCTTCCAAAGCGGCCTGTGAATATAGTCCAGGGGCGTGTCATCCCAATAGCCGATAACATCCGGTTCGTATACGCGGATAACATCAAGGCAGAAGTCCCTATCACACCAGAACGAATAGGGGATGTAGCGCAGGGTCTTGTCGCTCTGGCTAATGCGGATGGCCTCAATGCAAAAGCTCTTGTCCTTCCATTTTCCGGATGGAACCCTGAAGGGGATGTCCGGCTTATCATTTGGCTTCTTATCAACAATGACCTCCCGCGCCTTCTGTTTTGTTTCGATGGGTTTTCTCACGATCTCTTTGGCAGGTTCCCTGACAGGCGTGTCCTCATCCTCGTCTTCCGTAACAAGGCGAAGGCTATATCCGTCCACCCTCGCCGATGCAAGGGCTTCTCCCAGCGTGGTGATTTTTTCATTGCTCATATTCGCTCCTCTGTTTCTTCGTTTGACATGCCTTAAATAATTTCCAGAAAGTCCAGTTCATCCGCCTGTTTCCTTTTCCGCGATTGCCGCTTTTCCGCCGCTTCGCGGACGGCGGCATATTGTTCGGGTGACAGCCGCAGTTGATTCACATACTTAAGCACTTCGCTGCCTTCTTTTTTCACGGCTTTTAGGCAAAGGCTGTAATACTGCGGCGAGAGTTGAACGTCTTTTATCCAATGGGGGCTTTTTTCCACCGTCTGCCGGCACCAAAGCCGGTATAGGCGTTCCGGGATTTTCCGCTGGTCTATCAGATCGATTACTCGCAGCGACTGCATTGCCCTGCCGCAAAGCTCCACGTATTGTCCCGTGGAAAGGATTCCGTAATCCACCATGCCAAGGGTGCGCGGCTCGTTTTTTATCGCCGCCCTGCAGAGCGCGAAGTATTGTTTTACGGAAAACCGTTCCAGGTGGACCTCGCCAAGCTCCCTGCCGTTTTTCCTTATGACCGCCATGCATTGCCGGTAATCCTGCTTTTCGACGTATTTGAGTCCGCCGCCCTTACGCAGGGCGAGCGCAAGCAGCTCCTGAAAACGCGCCTTAGATGAAACCGTGATCTCATATAACAACGCGCTGCTTTTTTGCACGGCGATTTTGCAAAACTCATGCCATTCGTCGCCGGCAATGCGGCTTGCGTCGATATGGTCAAAGACGTAATGGTTTTTCCGCATGGCCTTTAAACACAGATCGGAATACTGGGCTTTTGTAAGCAGCCTTGCGTTCACGTTTTTTAATTCGTGGGTATCCTTTGCCAGCACTTTTTGGCAGATCGCAAAGTAGTGTTCTTTTTTCAGTTTTTTCGCATCGATATGCCGTAGGGACTGCTCTAAATCAACGGACACCATCTTTTCAGCAAAGCGGCGGTACTGCTCCGTGGACAAAAGCCCGATGTTTATTTCCCGGCAGATGTATTCCGAGCGGAAGGGGGATACCGCCACAAGCGCCTGTAGGCAAATGTCCAGATACGCTTCACCGCTTATTTTCGCTTCGCCTATATAGCGCAATACGGCTTCCTGTTTCTTTACTGCCGCAACGCAAAGTTCCCTGTACTGCTCGCCGGAAAGCATGGCGGGGTTCACGAACTTTATGTTGCATATATTATCGTTTATCGCTTCCCGGCACCGCCCCAGATATTCGGATTGGGAGGGCTTGTCCCCCCTTGTTTTTAGCGTTGCGGGAATCTTTTTTGCTTTTTTTGCAAGACAGTAAAACACATAGTCCCCAAGCGCACTGGCCAATCCACCCATATCTTCGCAGAGATTGCCAAAAATATCGTCCATGCGCACCATGTCGCTGTCCCGGACATAAGAGTGGGCTTCCGGGTTTTGGCGCATTGCCGCCAGGCATATTTTTCTGGTCTGCCGCCACACGTACTGTAGTTGAAGCCCGTCCTGCCGCACGGCTTCCAGGCAGAGCGGTTCGGTTTGCCGTGTAGCGTTCCGCAGGTCGGTTTTTTTCGCGGAAGTTTCGGCTTTTTCACCGGTCTTTTTTCCAGCCCTTTTTTTGTTTTCCTTTTTCGCTTTGCCGGCTGCCTCCTGCGCGGCATTTTGCAAAACCTGGTAACAATGCGGGTTTACCGAATCGCACATCGCCTTGTCAACGTATTGGATGGCCTTTGGGTATTTCCCCACCGCCTTTAGGCAGAGTTCCGGCGTTTGCTCGTTTATGTAACGAAGTGCGTCCGCATTGTGTTCCACGGCGGCGGACAGTATGGCATCCCATGACATGCCAGTAAGCTTTTCCCTTTGTATCGCCGCGATTGCCTTTGGGCTTTGGCGAACCGCCGCCTTGCACAGGTTGCCATACTGCTTTAGGGTAAACGCAAATGCGTCAACGTGCCTTATCGCCGTTCCGTCCTGCATGACGGCCGCCATGCACAGGTCAAAGGAAGGGTTTTTTATGCCCTTTATCGCGGCGGGTTCCTTTATGACAAGCGCGATGCCCGGTGTTTTCATATTATCTTTCCTCCATGCTTGTTAGTATTGCTGCGTCTTTTTTCATCGCCGTCTCCACTTGCTTGTTGGCGTTCGGCAGGCTTATCTCGCCGCTGCCTTTTGGCGCGACGCCCCCCCTTGTCAACATAGCCCGCCTGTTCGCTGGTTTTAGCTTGAAAATGAAAGGGGAACGACGGGAAACGGGCTTGGGTATCAGACGGATATGGGCAGATATAAGTTTCACTTTTTCACATGGTACCTAATGCGGGCGAAAATGGCAAGGAAAACCCGAAAAGTGAAAGTAAAGACGGCAGGGGGATTATTTCGCCAGGGGCCTGCTGAGCGGGCTTGCAGGATCAGCCCTCTGCCTTTGTTTGAAGCTGAGCCCCTCATAAACATTGAAAGCCATTCATCGCCGCTTCCACCGCCGCCCAAGTTGACCGTCCTGTGCGACCGCGCTTGCGCGGGGAAAATGTCCCGATTGCGGCGGGAAGAATTTGAGGCCCGTCATGGGCATGGTCGGGGAGAGGCCGAGGTTCCCTTTCGTTTTGTAAACGTTTGTTCCGGGCTGGGCGTTCCGCCAGCCCCGGTTTTTTTTCGGGTCGGATAGTTCACATTTTCCTAAAGGATTCCGGGTGGCTGAATCCATGGTTCAGGGCTTTGTCCCTGTCCGTCAGCCCCGCGCTTTCCCAGCTTGCGTCGTTTTTGAGCGAGGACAGGTACTGATCCAGTTCAATCCAAATCTCCCGCGGATCGATTAGCCTGACAAGATCGGTGTCCGCCAGGATTGGGTTTGCGATGAGCCTTTCACGGTCGAACCACCCTACCTTGCTCAAATGGCGGTAATCAGGTCTGTACACGCATATTGACATTGGCTCTTTGAACATATGCGAGCTGTTTTTTAGGACTTTGTCCAGCGAGAATTTCCCGGTCATTGCAACCCCGTCAATATCGCTTAGGGTAATGAAGTATTGGGTGTACCCGACTTCCAGCGCGAATGATTTTTTCTCGCGGGGATTAATCCGGCCATACCTTTGGGAACCCACCAGGTATTCGACCAAATCGGAATTGGAGAGTTTCCTGCAATCCCTCCTGTCGTAAACTATGTCGTCGCGGCTGTTTTCGGGGTTGATTACGTGCCCGAAATAGTCGTACCAATCCTTGTGCTTACAGATGATTCTCATTATGCATACTATAGCGCGGAATGGGCGGAGAAAGGTCGCTTTTTAGGCGACCTGGTTTTTGGGAACCTTTGTCTCTCAAATATATGCGTCCCAAAAAAGACAGACGGTGTCTGTCTTTTTCAGTTTGAGTTGGCCTCATTTATGGGGGCCCCTTGACGAGTCGCTTTCGCCTGGCGGCAATCCTTCGTTCGAGACGGTTGTGAAGGTCATGGCCGCACTGGGTTTCGGCCTTAGGCCGGCCAGGGCCTGATGATTCATATGGACGTAAGTTTAGCCGGCGAAGCCTTTTATGCCTCACGAATCACCTGTTCCAGAATTTCCTTGGGGATAAATTCGCGGGCATCTTTATCATTCCTGTAGGCGGCTAAACATACATCTTTGGTTCTTAGCTCCTCTGGTACGTGTTCCAAAACCCTACGATATTTCCGAATTGCCGCGAAACACATTTCCTTCGTTATAAGTTCCTTTGGTACATATTCCAAGGCACAACCAAAGGATTTAACAGTCGCAAGGCACAGTTCTGGTGTCTTTAGCTCTTCCGACACGTATACAAGATTATAACCGCTATAGTGAATAGCCCAAAGGCACATTTCTGGTGTCTGTAGCTCTTCCGGCACGTATTTTAGGGCATCGCCGTAGGACTGAATAGCCAAGAGACATAGTTCTGGTGTCTTTAGCTTTTCTGGCACGTATTCTAGGGCATCACCGTTGGACTGAATAGCCAAGAGGCATAGTTCTGGTGTCTTTAGCTCTTCAGGCACGTATTCTAGGGTGGAGCCAAATTCCTGAATAGCCAAGAGACACATTTCAGGTGTCTTTAGCTCTTCCGGCACGTATTCTAGGGTGAAGCCATTGAACTCAATAGCCAAGAGACACATTTCTGGTGTCTTTAGCTCTTCAGGCACGTATCTTAGGGCATCGCCGTTGGACTGAATAGCCAAGAGACATAGTTCTGGTGTCTTTAGCTCTTCAGGCACGGAGTCCAGGGCGGAGCCGTCGTACTGAATAGCCAAAAGGCACATTTCTGGTGTCTTTAGTTCCTCTGGTATATGTGCAAGAGCACGACCGTCTTGTCGAACAGCGGCAAGACAGATTTCAGGTGTTTTTAGCTCTTCAGGCACGTATTCTAGGGAGCCGTTGGACTGAATAGCCAAGAGGCATAGTTCTGGTGTCTTTAGCTCTTCAGGCACGTATTCTAGGGCATCGCCGTTGGACTGAATAGCCAAGAGGCATAGTTCTGGTGTCTTTAGCTCTTCAGGCACGTAGTCCAGGGCGGAGCCTCTGGACTGAATAGCCAAGAGGCATAGTTCTGGTGTCTTTAGCTCTTCAGGCACGTAGTCCAGGGTGAAGCCGTTGGACTGAATAGCCAAGAGACACAGTTCCACCGTCTTTAACTTTTCAGGCACGAATTCAAGAGTACTACTTCTATCGTGAATAGCCAAAAGGCACATTTCTGGTGTCTTTAGTTCCTCTGGTATATGTGCAATAGCACGACCGTCTTGTCGAACAGCGGCAAGACAGATTTCAGGTGTTTTTAGCTCTTTGAATATGAATCTCAAGGCATTGCCTTCTCTTCCAACAGCGGCAAGGCAGATTTCAGGTGTCATGAATTTTTTATGCACAAACCCTATGGCATAGGGATTCTGTTGAACAGCCGCAAGGCGTAGTTCTAGTGTTACTAATTCCGCGGGAACATCTGCAAGAGCATGACCGTCTTGTCGAACGGCGGCAAGGCACAGTTCTGGTGTCTTTATCTTTTCCGGTACGTATTCCAGGGCGGAGCCGTCGGACTGAATAGCCAAGAGACACAGTTCCGGTGTCTTTAGCTCTTCCGGTACGTATTCCAGGGCGGAGCCGTCGAACTGAATAGCCGCAAGGCACATTTCTGGTGTTTTTAGCTCTTCCGGCACGCAGTCTAGGGCGTGGTATCCCTTTACCGCGGCAAGGCAGATTTCATATGTCATGAATTTTTCAGGCACATGATTTATGGCATAGCCATTCCGTTGAACAGCCGCAAGGCATAGTTCTGGTGTTACTAATTCCTCTGGAACATACTCTAGATTTCCTCCCCGGGACTGCGCCGCTAGAATGTACAGTTCCGGTGTCTTGAATTCATCGGGGACGTATTTCAAGCTATTGCCATTGTTAACCGCCGCAAGGCACAGTTCCAGTGTTTTTAGCTCTTTCGGCACGTATTTTAGGGCGGAGCCTCCGGAGTGAACGGCGGCAAGGCACATTTCAGATGTCCTCAAATCCTTCGGCACATGCTCTAGGAGGAAGCTTTCTTGTCGAACAGCCAAGAGACACATTTCAGGTGTTCTTAATTCCACTGGAATGTGTTCTAGAAGGAGACCATTTTCTTGAACGGCCAGAAGGTAGAATTCGGGTGTTTTTAGCTCTTCGGGCACATGCGGGAAGAAACCAATTTCTTCCGTCATTTCAAAAGCACCATCGTTGATTGTGAAATAGAGATCAGCAGGAACAGCCGCAAGGCATACTTCCAATGTCCTTAATGCTTCCGGCACATATGCCAGGTTGTCGCCATGCCGAACGGCTAAAAGACAAAGTTCCGGCGTTCGGTGTTTATCGGGCACAAACCTAAGAAGCTCCCTGCCTTCTTTCTGAACCGCGGCGAGACAAACTTCGTATGTCATGTTTTCCGGCGGAATATCGCAGAGAAGATAGTACTTGTCGTTTTTCAACCTGTCGATATAGTATCGTTCGTCCATACACTCCGCCCGGGCCGCACCACCCGTGCTTTCTTTTGTTTTATCCATTTTTTCCTCCTTGGATAACGTATATAATGTTGTTGCCTTGATTTGCCGTTTTCATGCGCCGCCCCTGACAATCGCCACTATACCGGGCAGGGCTATCGTGAGCGGGTAGAAAAGGGCCAGAAGTACGCCCGTCCCCATGGCATGGGAAAACACCAGCGGTTTAAGGAGGAAGGCGAAAAGCGAGTAGAAAACCGCGACCGCCGCAATCCTGTAAACGATGTTCCCAATCAGAAACCGCCTTATGAGGCGATAGAACCCGTCCACTACCTCGCCCTCGATATCCTCCGTCGTCTTGACGAAACCCAGCGTTGAAAACACCGTGTGGGCGAGCCTTCCGGCCCCGTTGGTGCGGTCGAAATAGAGTTTCCGGAACTTGTACCTTATGAATTCCCTGATCGCCGCAGGCAAGGATTTGTAGTCCCTAAGACCGATCAAAAAAACGGCGACGTCGCCAAGGTGCGGCCTGATCCTAACGATGTTCCTTATCGTCGTGTAAACGAACCGCACCATCATGACTATGGTCAGGGCGGATATCGCGACGATTACCGCGTCGTTTATCGAAAAGAAAAAATGGGGGATTAACACAAGGAGCAGGATTGCCGCGTTTATTGCGGCGAAGAAGCAGACGTTCCTTAGGTAGTCCGCGTACCAGGCGGCAATCGTCGCCTTTGCCCCGTCCAGCGCGTCGTTTATCCTTTTGGAGATGAAGCGGTCGCTGATATGCCTTGAGACGGCTCTGGCGGCAAGTGCGCCCGAAATAACGCCACCGATTTTTGGCATTCCCGTATCCCCGTCCCACCCTACGCCAGGCAGTGTTTTTTTGTCGGCGAGTTAGGGCAGGTCCAGCCGGTGCCCTCCGCGAAAAGCCCGTGCGCGCCGGCCTGCTTCACGGTCTTGCCGCAGTAGGCGCAGACCATCCGCCCGCTTGCGGACATTTCGTGCTTTTTGGTCGGCGAGTTCGGGCAGTTCCAGCCCATCCCGGCGGCGAACCAGCCCTGGATGCCGCTCTGTTTGATTTCCTTTCCGCAGTATTTGCACAGCGTCATTCGTTTGCCCTCCCGTTGTTTCCTGGCTTTGTCAATTTTGCTTGGCTCCTGTTGCACAGTATAACAGGTTTCCGTGTCGAAAAGGTCTCCTTTTAGGCGACCTGTGTAATGCGCTATATTTATATTTTTGGTAAATATAGCGGTTCTGAAAATGGTGTAAAAATGAGGTCAATAATGAACAAGATTGCCGAAAAAAACACAGGGAAAAGATAGTTTACCCGCCTTGCCATAAGGTGAATGCTATGCCAAAGGCATCGACCGTCATTTCCGCCATTGTTTGACAACGCATTGAAAATGCCATACAATGTAACCATATCGTTCTTAAGAGGGTACCGCTATGGCGCA
>Ga0209755_10003921_pt1 | contig 18072 bp, 16 predicted proteins | sample TergutCo191P1_FD_187301 | JGI IMG/M metagenome (GOLD analysis project Ga0209755, IMG submission 187301) | Cornitermes sp. P1 segment gut microbial communities from Petit-Saut dam, French Guiana - Co191P1 (SPAdes) (version 2) | ecosystem: Host-associated > Arthropoda: Insects > Digestive system...
GCCCTCGACACCTAACACTTTGATGATATCAAGAGCCGCTGTCCTCAGCATTTGGTATTCTTTGTCCGCAAGCGTAACGCACGGCGCGATTACGATGCTGTCTCCTGTGTGTACGCCGACAGGATCGAAGTTTTCCATCGAACAAATCGTAATTACATTTCCCGCGCGGTCACGCATTACTTCATATTCAATTTCTTTCCAGCCTGCTATCGACTTTTCAACAAGTATCTGATTGATAGGAGAAAGAGCAAGTCCGTTAGACGCAATCTCACGAAGTTTTTCCTCATTAGGAGCGCTGCCGCCGCCCGATCCTCCCAATGTAAACGCGGGACGCACAATTACAGGATAGCCGATCCCGTTCGCGAACTTTACCGCCGTTTCAATATCCGTTGCAATCACGGAAGGAATACACGGCTGTCCAATGCTCTGCATTGTCTCTTTAAATATTTTTCTGTCTTCCGCTTTGTCGATAGTTTCAGGAGACGAGCCGAGAAGACGCACATTGTGTTTTTCCAGAAAACCGCATCGCGCAAGCTGCATGCAAAGAGTAAGTCCCGTTTGACCGCCGAGACCTGATAAAATGCTGTCCGGATTTTCTTTTTCGATAATACGTTTTACTGTTGTAAGCGTCAGCGGCTCAATATAAATTTTATCGGCGATATTGTTATCTGTCATTATTGTCGCGGGATTTGAATTAACAAGAACAATTTCTATTCCATCTTCACGCAGTACGCGGCACGCCTGCGTCCCGGCATAATCAAACTCCGCGGCTTGTCCAATCACAATAGGACCTGAACCAATTACCAAAACTTTTTTTATATTTTTATTAAGAGGCATATCAGTGTCTCCTCTCGGCATAAACGTTTATTCTTTCCAAAAATTTGTCAAATAAAAAACTTGTGTCTAACGGACCGCCGCACGCTTCGGGGTGAAACTGCACAGAAAAAGAATTTCCGTAATCCATTCCTTCGCAGCTTCCATCGTTAACATTTATAAAAGAACAAAAACCAGTTTCCGTGAACTGCTTAATCTGAGTGCTGTCCGCGATTACTTCATATCCGTGATTCTGACTTGTAATGTAAACTTTGCCTGTTTTCGTATCTTTCACAGGCTGATTCGCTCCGCGATGACCAAACTTTAATTTTCTGGTTTCGTATCCGTGCGCAATAGCAAGAAGTTGGTGCCCCATGCATATTCCAAAAATCGGAACATCAGTTCTCATAAGCGTGCGTAATGTTTCAATAATCACCTTGTTTCCGGAATCGGCGGGATCGCCGGGACCGTTACTCAACATAATGCCGTGCGGTTTTATTTTCATTATTTCTTCCGCGGATACATTATACGGAAATGCCCACACTTTGCAATTTCTGTCCAAGAACGCGTTTGTAATTCCCTGCTTTGCGCCAAAATCCATGAGAGCTATGCGTCTAACAGCCGGCGATATATCAGATTTACTTTTATCAACCGTGCTTAAAGAAACCGCGGCGGCGGCGCTGACGGCGGCAATAGGATTTTTAACGGAATATTTTGCTATCTCTTCATAATCGGAATCTACCGGCGGCTCAGCTTTTATCTTTCCGTTCATCACTCCGTTTTCGCGGATAATTTTTGTCAGAGCGCGGGTATCAATGCCGCGCAAACCAATAACGCCTCGTTCTTTTAAAAATGTCTCAATATTATCTTCACATCTGAAATTTGACGGAGTTTTGCACGGATACTTCGCAATGTAAGCTTTCACACCGACATTGACATTCTCAAAATCTTCGGAAATTATACCGTAATTTCCAATCAATGGAAAAGTTTGTAAAACAATCTGCCCGTAATAACTTGGATCAGTAAGCGTTTCAATATAACCTGTCATTCCGGTTGTAAAAACGATCTCCCCTGTTACTTCGCCGCGAGCGCCGAAATATTCGCCTTCAAAAACCTTGCCGTTCTCCAAAACCAAGTAAGCTTTCATCTCTCCCTCATATGGTGAACGCCTTTGTTCATCATGAACATTATGAAGAAAACATGAGCGTTTGTCTAGGGTGTCATGATGTCACCACGAGGGGTTTCAATCAACGCTTTTTATATTATAATCTAAATATGGAACTTGGTATTAGCACATGGTTTGGATTTAATTATTCATACGAAAGAAGAATACAATTAATTAAAGACGCGGAATTTCAATCTGTTATGTTATGGTGGGGGGAAGAATCCGATGAAGAAAACGCGCCGAGAGAACACAAACCGGATATTATCAGAAAATACGGTTTAAATATTGAGAATATGCATTTTTCATTTGCCGAAATAGACGAAATATGGAAAGACACTCTTGACGGAGAAGAGCTTGTAAAAAAATATTTGTTATTTACCGATGATTGCAAAACGCATGAAATCCCGGCGGCAGTAATGCACGTAACAGGCGGAGAAGATCCTCCTCCTTACAACCGGTTAGGACTCGACAGATTTAAACGCATTATTGAAAAAGCGGAAAAAAACGGCGTTACAATCGCTCTCGAAAATGTATGGAGACTCGATTATCTTGATTATCTTTTTGATAACATAAAATCCGATAAAATTAAATTTTGTTATGACTCAGGGCATGAAAATTGTTTTACCCCTGACATTGATTGCCTTGCGAAATACGGCGATAAACTCGCCGCTTTACATCTTCATGATAATATCGGTAAAAACAATCTGCAAAGAAACGATCTGCATATGCTTCCTTTCAGCGGCACCGTAAACTGGAAGCGGATAATGAAAAAATTAAATGAACTAAATTATCAAGGAACATTATCTTTTGAAGTTGACGCGCAATACAGCAATGTAATGAATCAATACACCGCGGAATCGTTTTTACATGAAGCAAAAGTGAGAGCGGAAAAATTATTAATGATCTGCGAATAGTCTGAAGGCAATCTCTAAAAACCACTTGAGTTTATCTTTTTTTGATAAAAACGAAAACATTATTTTTTTATTTCACTATCTAATTTTCCCAAGTTATGAGCGAAATGTCCTGATCCATAACCAATATTTGTAAAACGGAAAAGGTGTTCAAAGAATGTAATATTTTCCCAGTTATAATCATCTGTTTGATATATTACACCTGTATCGGGATTGATACGCTCGTTATCAAACCATGTTAAATCGAAATACAATGTTCTGCCGTCAGCCAATTTTAAAACATTCCATGCGTGACCGGGAGTTATCCATTTTTGTACAGCCTGAACAGAAGATAATTGCAATGCTTTTTGCATAACTTCATTTGTATAACCGTCACAAACAGCGCGCCTTAAACCGGAAGTTGGTATCGGAGTGCTGCCTCTGTATCCTCTGAAATTATCCCAATCAAATTCGATTTCCGCGCATAATTTTTTAGCGAACGCGATTATTTCGGCAAACGCAGGATCAGTTTTTAATAATTGCTGCGCATATAAACTATGTTCATATTTGAATCTTAAAGTTCTGTAATACGCGTATTCACCGTAATTAATAAATATATTTGACGAACCGGAATATCTTGCTCCCTGCCCCCATGTTTTTATTTTTCCTTCTCCGATATATTTTTGCGCTACAGTATAAAACGCTTCAGCGTAAATCGTATTATTATCTTTGCTCCACCATGCTTTTAGATAAGGATTTATCATACCTTGTTGCTGCATTTTTTCTTTTGTATACGCTCTATTTACAATCCAATTTCTTGCCCGAGGCGGAAATAACCCGATATTAGCGCCGTAATACATTATTTCAGGAAAAATTAAATCTGAGAAAGTGACAAATTCCGGGGATGGCGGCGGGTTTGTTGATGAATCAATTGTTGTACATCCTGAAATAAACGCTAATAAAAAAGTGAATAATATAAGTGTAAAAATAATTCTTTTCATTTCCAACCTTATTAAATTATATATTTTTTCCTGTTGATGCGCAATGGGTGACGGTGTTGTACATTTTGGAAAGCAACCATCTCTGTGATAATTTTCTATATAATTGTTGCGTGCAAGATACAATTTAAATTTATCAATGTATTATGCCTTTAGTGTGCAAAACATATTTCTAATACATTTTCAGCTTTTTCAAAAACACTACAGAAAAACCCGCCGTCCCGGAGACAGAAACCATCTTTCCCCGCCTGCTGCCTCAATGAAAAAACAGATAAAAACCTAAATCAAAACACAGATCGATCAATATTCCAACACATCCTTCTTCACTTTCTGCTCGCCGGTATTTCCTGTGAAACAAGCTGTACAAAACGACAGAGCGCATTTTTTGCACGCGTCTTTGAGTCCGTTTATGCTGATGTATCCTAAACTGTCGGCGCCGATTTTTTGACAGATTTGATCAAGAGCCATGCTATTCGCGATTAGATTTTCTTCGCTGTCGATATCCGTTCCGTAGTGGCAGGTGTGGCGAAACGGCGGTGATGAGACACGCATATGAACTTCTTTAGCGCCCGCGTTTTTCAGGCTCTTAATAATTTTTTCGCTGGTAGTGCCGCGTACTATCGAATCGTCAACTAACACGATTCGTTTTCCTTTGATATTCGCGGATAACGGATTGAGTTTCATTCTGACCGCGCTGTCGCGTTTGCTCTGCGTGGGATAAATAAAACTTCTGCCGATATATCTGTTTTTTACAAATCCTGTAACGAGCGGAAGTCCGCTTGCGGCGCTGTAGCCGTATGCCGCGTCTAATCCCGAATCCGGTACGCCGCAAACAGCGTCCGCCTCAACGGGATATTCGCGCGCGAGAGCAAGTCCCATATTATAACGTGATTCGTAAACGCTTAGTCCGTCGATAACGGAATCGGAACGGGCAAAATAAACATACTCAAAAATGCAAAGTCCGAGTCCTTCAATTGTGTTTTCGGCAAATTTTCCGCTGTCCGTTGACTGCTGAAAAAATAAAGTTTCGGTTATCTGTCCGTTTTCTATCATTACAACTTCGCCGGGAAGAACATCGCGCACAAATTCAAAACCGCATATTTCAAGCGCGCAGGATTCGGAAGCGACAGCGCAGCCTATTCCGTTTTTTCCTATACAGAGCGGACGCAGACCGTTTGGATCGCGCACCGCGATCAATTTGTTTTTACTTGTAACAATGATGAGCGAAAAAGCTCCGCGCAATAAACTGACGGCATTTGCGGTGCCGTAAAGAGAACTTTGCTCTTTTTTTATATAGTACGCGATTAATGAAGAGACAACTTCACTGTCGCTTGTCGCGTTAAAATTTAAACCATACTTCGCAAGTTTGCCTCTAATATCTTTTGCGTTTGTGATGTTGCCGTTATGCGCTGTCGCGATTCTGCCCGTCAAATATTCGGTTACAAACGGACCGACATTTTCTTTTGTGCTTTGTCCTGTCGTCGAGTAACGCGCGTGTCCGACCGCGACTTTTCCTTTCGCCATCCGCGCAAAATCATCACCGGAAAAAACTTCGCTTACAAGTCCTTCGTCTTTGTGGCACACAATATTACGGTTATGTGAAACAGCGATCCCCGCGCCTTCCTGCCCGCGGTGCTGGAGCGCGAGTAAACCGTTATACGTAACGCCGGCAGCTTCCTCGGAATGTAAACTAACTCCGAATACTGCGCACTCTTCCCGGACTTTATCATCAAAACAAAAATTATTATTAAGTTTGTGCGGTCCATGGTAAAATTTATCTTTTTTAATTCGCATATGTTTTAAGTATCTCCTCCGCGATTGCTCTTTTTGTCGAACGCAAATCCATCGCCTGTTTTTCAATAAATCTGTGCGACTCCTGTTCAGTCAAACTAAGATATGAAATGAGCATGCATTTTGCCCTGTCGATTATTCTTATATCTTCGATCTTTTGTTTTAGCTTTATATTTTCATCTTGCATTTTTTTTATTTTACCGCTAACGGATCGGGCAAGCGAAAGAACAGACCAGAAAAATTGTTTATCAATTGGTTTAGAAATTGTAAGAACACCGTCTGTCTGACAAACGGCTGAAACTTCGTTAAAATGTTCGCTGTTAACCGCGAGAATCGCCTGTGATAAACCTTTGACAGCGACGTGACGCGCAAAACTTTCGCCGAATTCGTCAGATAACGGCGCGTCAATAATTATTATATCGAAATCTTTTTGTAAAAGCGTCCGCCGCGCTTCTCCGCCGGAAGCAAGAACGGTAACTTGATTAATGGAAGCGATAGCCAAACATTCGGAAAAAAGCGTTATACATTTCTCCGAAGTTGAAACTATCAACACAGCATCGCTGTGCTGCACAGTACTACTGTGAACGCTGCTCATATGTGAGCCCTCCATTCTCAACCGCCTTCAATTCTTCTAATAAATACTAAAATACTTTTCCCTGTAAAATCGATCTTTACCGTCTTTATCCGTGTTAACACATTCCGCGAATTCTTTTGCTTCGATTTTTTTTATTCCCGCATATTTTATAAGAAGCTGATTACCGATTATATCTTTTACAAAATCGCTTTTTTCGGCAAGTTCGATCGCTTTTTCAAGAGTTTCAGGCAATTTAATAAGATTCTTTGTTACGTCTGCGCTTGCGATATACAGATCATCATCAATCGCGGACGGTAAAACAAGATTTTTTTCTATTCCGTTCAGCCCGGCGGAAATTATCAGCGCGAACGCAAGATAAGTATTTAACGAAGTATCCGGAGATCGCAATTCCATTCTGATATTATCGCCGGAAGCTGCAGGTATACGGACAAGCTGCGATCTGTTTTGATGAGACCACGACACATATTTTGGCGCTTCAAATTTTCCGAGCCGTTCATAAGAATTGACAAGCGGATTTAAAAATAAAGTTATCTCAGGAGTTTTGTCAAGAACGCCTGCGATAAAACTTTCAGCGGCTTTAGAATGACCGTCGTTTATATTTTTAAAAATATTTTTCCCGTTTTGATACAGCGAAAGATTGATGTGCATGCCGTTTCCAGGAGCGTTTGAGATCGGTTTCGGCATAAAAGAAGCAAATAAACCGTTACGTGAAGAAATCGCCTTTACAACCTTTTTAAAAGTCTGTAAATTGTCCGCGCTTGAAACAGCGTTGTCAAATTTAAAATCGATCTCATTCTGCCCCGGACCCTGCTCATGATGAGAACTCTCAGGTTTAATTCCCATTTCTTCAAGCGTCAAACAAATCTCGCGGCGTATATCTTCGCCCTTGTCAAGAGGAGCAATATCAAGGTACGAGCCTTTATCAAGAGTGATGTTTGTCGGTTCGCCGTTATCATCTGTTTTAAATAAATAGAACTCGCACTCCGCTCCTATTTTACAATCATATTCCATCTTTTTTGCGCGCTCTGTTACTTTTTTTAAAATGAGTCTTGTGTCGTGTTCAAATTCAACGCCGTCAGGCTCTTTTATATCACAGTAAAAACCGATCACTCTGCCGGGACCCGGACGCCACGGAAGAACCGCAAGCGTTGACGGATCGGGAAACAAAAATAGATCCGACTTGGTTATATCGCGAAAACCGCGAATCGCGTGCGCGTCGAACGAAACGCCGTTCTCAAAAGCGGATTCAAGCTCATCCGCTAAAATCGAAATATTTTTTTGTAAACCGAATATATCGCAGAAATTCAGACGGATAAATTTTACATCGTTTTCTTTAACGAAATCCAGCGCCATTGAAGGTGTCAGTTTTACTGACGGCGAAATTTCATTCATAAAACACTCCTATTCTACGGTAACGCTTTTCGCAAGGTTACGCGGTTTATCAATATCTAAACCTTTGTTAGCCGCTACATAATAACTGAAAAGCTGTAAAACAATAACCGATAAAGACGGCGAAAATAATTCCGCCCGGATAGAGCCTGAAGTTTCCGGCACGGATATATAATATATTTTTTCATTTTCATTTTTTATTGCCTGCCGGCGTTCCGCCTCTAAACAATTGCCGATAAGAAGCACTTTCGCGCCGCGGCTTATTACCTGCTCCGCGTTACTCATTATTTTTCCGTGCAGAAACGCGCAATTCGACAGCGCGACAACTAACGTATTTTCTTCAACTAAAGAAATTGTGCCGTGCTTTAATTCGCCGCCGGCGTACGCTTCGGAGTGAATGTAAGAAATCTCTTTTAATTTTAAAGAACCTTCAAGCGCGATTGCGTAATCGATATTTCTGCCGATGAAAAAAATACTTTTATAACCGACACAGGTAGAGGCATACATTTGAATCGAACCTGTTTTTTCTAGCAAAACCGAAACTTTATCGGGAAGAGAAGAAATTTCATCTAACATTTTCTGTTCATCTTCCTGTGATATCTTTCCAAGTTTGAGCGCGAATTGAATCGCAAGAACGTACAGTAAAATCAACTGCGCGGAAAACGCTTTTGTAGTCGCGACCGCGATTTCCGGTCCCGCCGCTGTGAACAGGCAATAATCCGCTTCTTTCGCGATTGTGCTGCCGACAACATTGACAATTGATATTGTCATAGCGTTTTTTGATTTCGCTTCTCTCATCGCGGCGATTGTGTCGGCGGTTTCGCCTGACTGACTCACGAGAATTACAAGCGTTTTATCGTCAATAATCGCGTCTTTGTAGCGGAATTCGCTCGCAAGTTCGACTTCGACGGAAATTCTGCACAGTTTTTCAAACACGTATTTTGCGACAACTCCCGCGTTATACGCCGAGCCGCAGGCGGTTATCACAATTTTATTAAACCGCGCGGCGCTGATATTTTCCAGAATATTTTTATTTTCTCCGTTGCACGTAACGGACTGAATTGTGTCGCGTAACACTTTCGGCTGTTCCATTATTTCTTTCAGCATAAAATGCGGATAGCCGCCTTTCTCCGCGCTGTCCATGCTCCATGTTATTATCTCGATATTTTTTTGAAGCGGCTCTTTGTCCATATTGAAAAACTGAACGCTTTCTCCGTACGCGCCGCTTTCCGCGCGGAGAATCGCGATTTCCTTATCGTTAAGGTAATACACTTTGTTTGTATGCTTCAAAACCGCCGGCACATCAGAAGCGATAAAGTTTCCGTGATCGCTGACGCCGATAATCAGGGGATTATCTTTTTTTACCGCGACCAGCGTATCAGGCTCATCTATGCACATAACACCGAGAGCGTAAGAGCCTTCAACCGCGTTTGAAACTTTGATCACTGTATCGATTAAATCGCCGTTGTAGTAATGTTCAGCAAGCTGCGCGATAACTTCGCTGTCGGTCTGTGACACGAAAGTCACTCCCCAATTCTCAAGACGCTCTTTTATTTGTTTGTAGTTTTCGATTATGCCGTTATGCACAACCGCGATTTTATTTTTACTTCCGACATGAGGATGAGAATTAATGTCGGACGGCTCTCCGTGAGTCGCCCATCGTGTGTGTCCGATTCCCAAATGCCCCGTAAGCGGTTTTTTTTCGAGCAGACGCGCTGTCAATCTTTCTTCAAGAATCGCGAGGCGTCCTTTTTGTTTTACAACATCAAAACCGTTTTGTCCGTAGATCGCCAGACCTGCGGAATCGTAACCGCGATACTCAAGTTTTTTAAGACCGTCAACTATGATCGGTACCGCGTCTTGTTTTCCTATATAACCGATAATTCCGCACATATCAACCTTGATTCATACTCTTCATCAATTCGCCGTATATAATTGTTTATACGGATTCTTCGCGTTGGGTCTTAAAACAAAAAACTGATCTTTTAAAATAGACGAAGCGTTCATACCGAATAATTCCGCAAACTCTTTTAACGGCGCTTCAATTTCTTTTAGATCATCCTTAGACGCTCTTTCCGCGGCAACCTGCGCGGGAAGAGCGATAAGCTCTTTACTCGTTCTGATAAAAATTTTTCCGCCGTGCATTCCGGTTCCCGTAAAATTTCCGACAGGCTGCTCATTCTCCGCGCCAATCCCAAGCACGATAATCAGTCCTCCCGCAAGATATTCGCCTAGAAAACTTCCCGTTTTTCCGCCGATCACAATTAAAGGTTTTTTTTCTAACTTCAGTTCCGCTGAAGAATATTCCTTCATGTGAATGCCTGTTCTGTAACCTGTATTGCCGCGTACAAAAATACTTCCTCCGCGCATCGCGTAACCAAGCGCGTCGCCCGCGTTACCGTGAATAATAATTTTTCCGTCATTCATCGTATCGCCTGCCGCGTCCTGCGCGTTCCCCCGAACTTCAATCACAGCGCCGTCAAGATAACAGCCGAGCGCGTTGCCGGGCGTTCCGTTTATCGTTAAAGTTTTTCCTTTTAAGGCGCTTCCGATAAATCTTTGCCCATAACAATCTTCGATGTGCACATAAGCACCGCTCGCTTTTATTTGTTCATTTAATTCTTTGCAATGAAGATTCTTCGCTAATATGCTCATTATATTCCCCTTAATTTACCGTGAACCACCGCTAACCTTTAACCTTTAACTCAATGTTTTCATCCAAAAAAAGGCATTCAACAAAAAGCAAAGAAATGCGCCAAATCAGCCCAAAAACCGATTTTACACAACCCTTCCTTTCTGATGAACGCCCTTGTTCAATTTACATTATGCGATAATTTCAATGTTTTGTCTAGCTAGCTTTTCCGCCGCCCAGCTTTTCCATTCTGACATCTTTTGTAAACGCCATTAGCCCCGGCTTTTTACAAACAAGATTAAAATCAATTGAATCGAGAGGAGTACGCTCGCGAATCAAACTTGTATAAATCCCCGCTTTCTCAACATCGCCGATTAGAATATAACCGTTTAATTTATTTACATCATAAAATAATTTTTTATAACATCCTTTCTCAACTCTTTGTTCTTCGTAAAAATCGCCGGTATAATTTCCGGCAGTGATCATGTGAAGTCCGAAAAAACCAATCGCGTTCATTGGAATCGCTTTATCAAATACTTTTTCGTTCGCGTTGTTACTCGCCATGTTGATACCCGCGCACTCGCCCTGCATATACGCGTTGGGTAATAGCGCCATGATTTTATTCTGTCCGCTTGATACATCCATTGATTGAGTACAGTCACCGGCAGCGTAAATATCTTTTGCGGATGTTTCCGACTTTTCATTTATAATTATACCTCGGTCGATAGCCGCGATATCTTTTAAAAGCGATGTATTCGGACGCACTCCCACCGCCAGAACAAGCGCGTCAAAATTGATTATTTCTCCGCTTTCAAATTCCGCTTTATCAACATTAAAATTTTTCACACTGTTTGCAAGTTTAAATTCAATACCCTGCTTTTCAAGATGATCCTGTACTATTTTCGCGCCTTCTTCGTCAAGAATACTAGATAAAATTCTCGGCGCTAAATCGACAACCGTAATTTTAGAAACTCTCTTTGCGATACCTTCAGCGCACTTTAATCCAATCAATCCCGCGCCGATTATCAGCGCTTTAGCGTCTTTTTTCCTTAACAATATTTCGTCTAACGTTCGCGCGTCATCAAGACTCATAAACGTAGTTTTATCTTTTACAGTATCAAGCCCTGCGAAAGACGGAACAAACGGAGAAGAGCCTGCCGCGACTAACAATTTGTCGTAAGGAATGTTTTTTCCGTCTGAGAGCGCAGCTTGTTTTTTATCAGCGTCGATCTTTGTTACTGTGACACCTGTTAAAAGAGTAACTTTATTATCTTTGTAAAAATTATCACCGCGGTATTTCATTGTTTCTTCCGTAACCTTTCCAAGCAGAAGATATGAAATGAGCGGGCGCGAATATGTATGATACGCTTCGTCTGTGATAATTGTAATTTCGCCTTGTTTTTCGATCTGACACGCCGCTTCGGCTGCGCGAATTCCTTCAACCGCGCCGATGCCTGCCGCTGAATTACCGATTATTACGTATTTCATACTAACCTCAATCTATAGCGGCTGAATAGCCGCGAATTAATATCGAAAATGAAACGAAGTTTCATTACCTCTCCTCAAAGACTATCGCGTTGTTCGGACAGCCTTTTACGCAGGCAGGAATACCGGTACCTGCGGAACCGGTATTAGTTTTAACGCACAATTCGCACTTTTCAACCGCGCCGTCCGGCGAAGGTGAAACCGCCCCGTAAGGGCAGCTCAAAATGCATGTGTAGCAGCTAACGCACCTGTCATGATTAATTGTTATAACGCCGTTCGCGATTGTAAGCGCGCCTGTGATGCAGCCCTTTACACATAACGGTACATTACAATGACGGCAAGAAACCGCAAAACTAACTCCGTCCTTTTCTTCGATTTTTATCTTTGGGCGTATCTTGATATTTTTTAAAGCGCGAGCCATATCTTTTTCATTCGTACCCGCAAACGCGCAATAGTACTCGCATAAATGACACCCAAGACACCATTTTTCATTAACATAAACTCTTTTCATTTGCTTACCTCAAAAAAAAGGCGTTCATCGCATAGCAAGAAAAGCCTATTAACAGGCAAGCAATTCTTTACTATCCGGTGAACGCCATTGTTCGCGGCTTAACAGCCGAATATATTTATATATAAAATCAATATTTTTGTCAAGCAGACTTTTTATGTTATAATAACAATTTACAATTTCAAATACTCGTCTCTTCCCGCTCCGACTGACACATAACGAATCGGACAGCCAACGGCTTTTTCGATATAACGGATATATTTTAACGCCGCGTTCGGTAAATCTTTCGGCTTGCGGCATTTTGAAATATCGGTTTTAAAACCATCGAGATATTCAAACACGGGTTTTACCTTTTCAAGCTTGTCACCTAACGGAAAATGTTCACATCGTTTTCCGTCGATTTCATAAGCGGCGCAAACGGGGATCTTGTCCATATACGAAAGTACATCAAGTTTAGTAAGCGCGATTTCATTCGCGCCCTGCGTCATTACGCCGTATCTGCTCGCCGGTATGTCAAAAGCACCGACTCTGCGAGGACGTCCTGTCGCGGCTCCGTATTCCGCTCCCGCTTCGCGGAGAGTATTTCCTTCATCTCCTGACATTTCGACAGCGAAGGGACCTTCTCCCACACAGCTTGAATACGCTTTCATAACTCCGATCACGGTATTGAGTTTTTTTCCGGGAATACCCGCTCCGATAGGCGCATACGCGGCAAGTGTCTGCGAAGATGTTGTATACGGATAAATGCCGTAATCAATATCACGTAACGCGCCGAGCTGCGCTTCGAATAAAACTTTTTTTCCGGCGCTTATCGATTTATTCAAAAATTCCGTAATATCCGTAATAAACGGCAGCAGCTTCTCTCCGTATTCACGAAGGTAATTTGAAATATCAGCGGCATCTGTTTTGTTTGCGTTATAACTTTTTAAGGTAAGATTCTTCCACTCAAGGATAAAGGCAAGTTTTTGATCAATCGTGTCAGGTGACAAAAGATCGATCATCCGCAAACCTTTTTTCATATATTTGTCGCCGTAAACAGGGGCAATGCCTCTTTTTGTCGATCCGTATTTTCTATCGCCCAAACGCTCTTCTTCAAGTATGTCCTGCTGCCTGTGATACGGCAAACATATAAACGCCTTATCGCTTATCTTCAAATTTTTGGGAGTGACATTGATACCCTTTTCTTTAAGTTTATGTATCTCGCCGCAAAGATGTTCAAGATCGATAACCATACCGTTGCCCATAACATTAGTTACGCCGTCACGAAGAATTCCTGACGGTAAAAGATTCAAAATAAATTTTCCTTTTTCGTTTACAACCGTGTGACCTGCATTATTGCCGCCCTGATACCTGCAGATTATATCGTAACCTTCCGACAGCAAATCGACCATGCGTCCTTTGCCTTCATCACCCCAGTTAATACCGACTATTGCTGTTAACATATCATCCCCTTATGTTTATATTTTATATGTAAAATTTAGTCAAGGGTGACAGTAACAAATAAAACCGTGCGTAAACGCACGGTTTTTTACAATCTTTCGTTATAAAATTAATAATACTAAAAAAATTCTTGACATATCAATTTTTGTGAACTAAATTTTTATAAGATTTAAATTTATAGACGATTATCAACATATTATTAATAGGCGAAGGGGAGCCTAAGAGCATATCTATAAACTGCTTGTCCGGCTGCCTGTGCAGACGAACAGGGGGACTAGATGCCCTTCAAATCTACAAAATAACGACTGGAGAAAAACATGAAAAAATTCATTCTCGTTGGACTTGCGGTGCTGTTAGCGCTGTCATTAGTTACGTGCGGAGATACGTCTTCCGCTTCACAGGATAGTAAGATACCATTTGTTCAATATTCGGCGGATGGAACCCGGGTAACAATTAATCTTAACGGCTACGGAGACGCTGAGAGCAGCCGTGCTCTCTCTTTACCTATTGCTCAGGAAGCTTATAACTTTCTTGAAGTAGTTTTTCAAGGAGAAGTAGCCAGTACCGCTACCATTGCCAGAGCGTCATGGGAAAGGGGTAAGGCAATGAGTATTACAGGCGTTCCGCGCGGCGCGGCTGCCGGTATAAATTACGCCACTACAGGCGGAGCAACTCTCGACCCAACCACAGGAAATGCAGTAATGTTTGTCGGAAGAAAAGTCGGTAACGACTTTACCCTTCTTGCAGTAGGTAAAGTTGTTGATGTTGACGGTACTACAAGTGCAATAGTTACTCCAACATCAAAAAGCGTAACTTTTGGTTTGGCTTCAATAACAGGCAATACAGTATTTACAGCAGGTTCGCCGGCAACAGGCGGAAGTTTTGCTGTCACCGGACTTGCTCCAACTCAATATACATTTCCGGGCGTTACCCCTGTCAGAACAGTTACAGCGTATTTGCTTAGCGCTACCGAAGTTACTACTTTAACTTCGGTAGCCACAGCATATACACTTGGCAGCAGCAGTACTGTTTTACCGATTACTGATATGCTTCCCGGCATTATTGTAGCTACCCCAACAACAGGTGATCCTGCTACATGGAGAGAAGGCGTTCAAGCTATAGCACCGGTATATTTATTACCGAATGGGCAGAAAATACATATTGATTCATGGGATGCAGGTAATTATTCAGGCGCTCTCACCAACAATACAACAGCCGGCAATGCGCTTGTTAATCCCATTAACATTACCATTACTATAGCTGCAGGCGCTGAAAATCCATCCGCGTTCTATTTTGGCATTCCTGTTGTCGCAATTTCTGCAACGGCGAGCGGCGCCGGTGTCGCGGCTCAAAGATGGTATATAAGACCGGGAATCGATGTAGCGCATCTTGATAATGGGTCTCCCAACAGTTCCGGAGGTTGTATTTTAATTACATCAACCGCGTCAGCTCTTGATACATTAGATATTTCTATAAACTAAATATTGCTCAGGCAGGCTTGTCGCAGTCAGTATGAACAAATTGTTTTCGACCATAATAATTATTTTTCTCTCGGTATTTGTTTATACCGGCTGCCAGCAGCCTGTTGGGAGTTTTGGTGACAGCGGTAAAGGAAACGGTAACGGAACAAATAATTTTATATTGATAAAACCAAACCGCCAATTATATTCATTGAATTCGATATTTGATAATACCTTTAACAGAAGCACTGATTTTGTGGTTTATTACGCGAATAACGGACCTCTTCAAAAAATCGATTCGCTTAACGCAGATTTAAAAATTGAGATTATCTCTACTGTCGGACTTATCGGCGCGGAAATAAATGAAGAAGTCGATTTGATTTATTCTTTCGCGATACCGGGAAGGTATAAGGTCATAGGAACATACATTGATAAGACGGATGAATATTCGATAGAAGTACAGGGAAATTTTTCAGACCCGGGTGATGGCAGTGATTTTACCGGAATAAAGTGGCTGGAATAATTTAGTGAAAAATATTCAGGCATTGTTTTTCTTTCTGATTATTTCCGTAAACCTGAACGCTCAGAATATCCGGGAAGCAAAGATTTTCGTTCCGCCTGTTACCGGAATCGGTTCTACGGAAGAAATCGCTTATTTTTACAGACAACTCACACACGAAATTATTGCTCAGTCGCATACATTTGTAAGGCTGAAAGCAAGCAGTGATTTTATGCTTATTGGCATTATTAAACCGCTTACATGTTACCATGATCATTCAACCATATGTCCCGCGTATCCGCATCAACATAAGGAATACACAGACAGCATAGAAAAAGTTTTTCATCTGGAATTAATAAAAACATCGACAAATAAAGTTATCGGCGAACAGTATATTGTATATTCAAGCTATGAAGTCAAATTAATGGATATGATTTCCACCCTTGTTTATAATTTGCTGTCCGGTATTCCTGACATCATAACAGTAGATGATTCCCGCAGAAAATGGTTCTTTGCGGGTGTCTACGGAATGTGGATACCGCGAATTTATACCGGCGAAAACGATGAACATGAATCGGTATTTTTGTTAAATTTCGGACTAGGCATTGAAACAGAAATTCATTTTCTCAATTTTATGGCAATAAATATAGGTTTACAATTTTCACAGGACTGGATTGTGTTATCCTCAGCTGAAAATGCGGATCACCGCGATATAATTCTGGAAATTCCGTTAGCTCTTAAATTTGTTTTTAAACCCGGAAAATTTTATCTGCTTGAACCTTACGCGGGGGTATCTTATAATTTTTCAATGATGCATGTAGCAGAGCCGTCACGCTATTCATGGTTTACCGGTTTAGAATTCGGGATGCATGCAGGTCCGGGATTTATAACTATCGATCCAAGATTTTCAATGGATATATTAACTTCAAAATTAGGCTCAATTACTAATTCGCAGCTGGAATACAGCCGCTCAACAATTCAAATATCTTTAGGTTACAAATTCGGACTGCTGCAGAAAAATAAAACAAAAGATTACTAATATGATGTTTGTCCGGCTCTATTTCTGCAATTTAAGCCTGCTTTTTAGCTTATCATTAAGTCTGATTATTTCTTTGAAATAAATTTGTTTGTACGAAAATATTTCTTTCTTCTTAATAATTTCTTCATTTTCTTTCACAACCAAAGAAAATTCCTTTTTTAATTCATTAATTATTTCTCTTTCTCTGTCGATCTCTTTCGCCGTGATTTCTATTAATTTACTTATTTCGTCTTTTGATAAACTAATTTTTAATCCGTCATAGAATTGAAAATTTAATATTTTATGATCGAATTTATCTTCAATTTTTTCCAATTCTAGCTTCTTCATCTTAATATCATCAAATGTTGTCTCTCCGTTTTCAAAATTATAATCTTCTATTATTTCATTATCAATAAAACTGTTTATTGCGTACCTAATTGATTCAATTTCCATGCCATTGAACCATACCAATAGGACATTTTTTTCGATTGTTTTATTTTTTTTATCCATGTATCTATCCTTATTATTATGATAAATAAAAATAATAAAAACAGCCACCTACTCAATTTAGTAGGATGACACAGGTAGAAAAATAGGTGATTTTCTATATATAGATATAATAGGAGTGAATATGAAAATAAAATTCTTAATGACGGGCTTTTTCTTCTCATTTTTAGCGCCGCTTTTTGCTGAGGGCGAAAAGGTTGCTACAACTGCGACACAAGGCGGCGGAGGCGCGGCTGCATCAGGGATAAACTGGATTATCAATTTGTTTGCGCAAGTTGGAAATTTATTCGGTGACGCTACAGGAATCCGTATTGGCGGAACAACAGGCACTGCAATAATTGCATTGATTATCGCAAAGGTACTGGGAGACAATGTGCCGTCATGGGTAAAAGGGCTCTTGTATATCGGCGGCGGCACAATGGCTGCGGGCAGCGGCGCTAATATAATTCAGACCATTCAGCAATTTATCAGGTAATAGAGGCTGTTCAATTTTTTAGAACGACTCTATTTTAAACCGATATCTTCGCCTCAACGCCTAAAAAATCTTTATTCGCATCCAGCGTTTTTTTTACCTCGAGCAAAAACTCTTCGGTTTGCTGCTCCGCTCTGCCTGTAAACTTTTTTGCGTCTAACAAACTGTTGAGTTCGTCACGCGTTACGCCGAATGAAGCGTCATTCGCGATACGATCCAGTAAATTATTTTCCGCGCCGTTGAGTTTTATTTGTTTCCCGGCTTCCACAGAATGCAGACGAATTCTTTCGTGAAGCGCCTGCCTGTCACCGCTTACCTGATCATTAGCGGCGGTCAGACCTTTTTTTACGCAGTACATTAAAATATTTTCTGTCGCCATAAAGGGAAGCTCTTCGTTTAGATGTTTTTCT
>Ga0209755_10003922_pt1 | contig 18061 bp, 20 predicted proteins | sample TergutCo191P1_FD_187301 | JGI IMG/M metagenome (GOLD analysis project Ga0209755, IMG submission 187301) | Cornitermes sp. P1 segment gut microbial communities from Petit-Saut dam, French Guiana - Co191P1 (SPAdes) (version 2) | ecosystem: Host-associated > Arthropoda: Insects > Digestive system...
GCGTCCGCAATTTTTCCGATAAAAGCGAATGAGGGACTTCTGTTTCCGGTTTCAAGTTGCCTTATATAGGAATGTGCTGTTTTACATTTTTCCGCCAGTCTATCCTGAGTAAGACCTTTAATCTTACGCCATTTTTTTAAATTAACAATAAAAAGCTGGTTTATATCCATAAATGTGTATTCTAAAAGCGATCTTTATTTGTATGTAGAGACGCTTGACGCTAATATATAAAATAACTATGATAGCTGTATGCTAACAATAATTCTATCTTTGGTAGGATATAGCAAACAAATTTAAGGAGTTTTTTATGAAAAGAAACACAATTTCTAAAGGAGTACTTGCGTTTATGCTTGTACTGGCACTCATTTTTATTGGCTGCGATGAGGACGAACCGGATGTATGGTCGCCTGTAACCAGTTTGTCACAGCTTAACGGCAGATGGGTAGGGTCTTATTCGCAGACAATGTCTGTTGCTGAACTCAGTTACCCAGGACTTGAAAGTTTAAATGCAAATGTGACTATGACCTATTCAGGTGACATTACATTTAATGCGTCTGCGCAAACCTTTAGTGGTACAGAATCACAGACAATGAGTTTTGGTGGAAATGATGGTCAAATTGCTTACAATACATTCAAGCTATTGGTCCAATCTGCTCCCAATGTAACAGCAAATGACAGTAACAGATCAATTATAATATCAGTCACAACTTCAAATCATGCAATTCCGGTTGATTATTTCGAAGATCTTGAAATAAATCAGAACGGATCAAAAATCAGAAGGCAAATCGGAGAGGAAGAATATATGGTTTTGGAAAAAAGATAAAACCGGAAGAAAGTTTTACCGCAAACCACTCGAAAACGACGAACTTTTTTAACTGTTTTTGGTGGTTTGCCGTATATAAAACCGGTTTATATAAATAACTTGACGATATTCAATCAAGTTTTTCGCCGTTAAAGTAGAGAAAAATCCCTTCTTCCTTCGTGAAAATCCGTGTAAATCCGTGGACAAAGGTATAAATAATCCGTGATAATCAATGTTTCGCAGGAATATTCTTCGCGTACACTTCAAAAGTATCGCCCAGCCCCAACAATTTGCTGACAGCCAAAAGTAACCGGTATGCATGGCTTTTTTTACTGTTGGCAAATTTTCCAAGTATGGGAAATCTTTCGGGGTGGTGCCCGACTACAACGATTTTTTTGACTTTAAAACCTGCAATTGCAAGAGTTTTTTTAACCGTTTTTGGAGACCAAACAGTAAAGTGATCGGCGGGGCTTACGGATAAAAATTTTTTAAGAGATGTACGACCGCTGATGCCTGAAAAAGACGGCGTTGAAAATGCGAGAATGCCGTTTGGTTTTAATAGTTTTTTTATTTCCTTGAATACGGTTATGCAATCCTGGAAATGTTCGAGAACGTACCATAAAGTAATAACGTCTAAGGAATTGGAAGCAAAAGACGAATCGGATACGGGAAACATTGAATGGATTGCAGGTATTCCAAGTTTTTCGTTTATGTATTGCACTGCGTCTTTGGCAGGATCAATACCAATGGGAGAAAAGCCTTCTTCTTTTGCGGCGGCAAGAAACGGACCATACGCGCAGCCAATGTCTAAAAGAGTGGGTTCACTAATACCTTCACACGGAGACACGGAGGCACGGAGGAATTTAATTATTTTTAAACGATTTTTACCGTTATGTTTTATGTTTTCAAAATCATCAAGGTAAGTTTTGCCGTATTGTTTTAGATAGGATTCAAAGAAATATTCTTTTTCGTATTCGATGGGTGCCAGATTTATTCTGTCCATGTAAATAATGCCGCACTTTTTGCATTTACGATAAGTGCGATCGCAAAGGCGGGTGATACTGCGTATTGGAACATTCTCGCCGCACACAGGACAGTGCTTGCTTACAATTGGGTTAAAACAATTGATCAAATCGATAAGGTTTTTATTTTCTAACCACGAACCACTCGAACAGGAACCTCCGGTTTTTGCACGAACCTTTGCCTCGATTTCTGATCGCAAGTTCGTGGAAGAACCGAAGGTTCTGTTAGTGGTAAAAAATTTATTCTTAAATGTCTTAAAACCTGCGGCTTTGGCGATTTTTTTATGATACGGCGTTGGGTGATCAAGTAAAACTTTAGTGCCTGCAAAAAGCGCTTCGTAAGCTGTCAAACCGTAATGAGTTATAACCAAATCGTATTCATGAAGATGCTGCGAAAGATTTGGAATTGCGTTAATTATTTTAATATTGCCGGGAAGCGTAAATTGATTTGCATTAAGATTGCCTCTAAGTAAAGTTATATCGAAATCATTTATATTTTTTGATTTTGAAAGTGTTCGCGCCGTTTTTAACCCAAGCCCCGCAGTATCTTCCTGCCCGAAACTAATTAATATTTTTTTCCTCTCCGTGTCCTCTGCGTCTTTGCGTCTTTGCGTGATATCTTTTATTAATAATTCAGGCGAAGTGATATTCGCGGCAGGTTTGATAAAGTTTTTTGGAATTAAAATATCGATTAAAAAATCAAAACAATCGCGGTAATTACCGCCTTCGTCAATTGCGATTACGGGAGACATTTTTTTCCAGCGTATAATTTCTTCGTAACTTGTTTTGTAATTGTCAAGAATTATTAAATCTATGTCTTCTCCCAATTTGTTGTTTCTAATTTCCAATTCCGCGCCTGTTATGCACCATGACGGATTAAAGTTTAGCGATTTGTAAAGCGGCGTTAAATCCCTTGTTTGCGGTGCAATAAAAAGGCGGGCTTCTTTGCCAAGCGCGCGCAAATCGCGTGTCAGCGAAATGCAGCGGGTTAAATGTCCGCCGCCTTTGCCCTGTTCACTGCAAGGAACGATTATAATTTTACTCATTATTTTATCTCGCCAAGACGCGAAGACGCAAAGGAAGAGAGGCAGATTGAGTTATACATGTCAATTATTATGGAACCGTTATTTGTATTTTTTTTATTATTAAGAATAGAATATAATTTCTTTGCTCTTTCATAATCTTCCTGAGTGTCAACGGTTAAACGTATGTCGGGGTAATGCCACATTTGCGGCGCGGGCGGACGGTGAATTTTAAATTTATCAGGGTTATTATAAAGATAAGGGCAGACATGCTCGCGGTTAAAACTTTCGGAGGTTTCTTCGGCTGCGCGAAGAAGCGCGCTTGCTTTGACAGATTCAACGCCTGCACCGTAGGGAAGATTAACATATCCTGCATAATCTGCGTCAATGGAGACGGCTTCGCTTTCCAAAGAGTTTGCGGCATCCGAGAACACGAACGGGTTGTCGCCGGTTGCTCTTATTACTCGGTCAATCGAATGTTTGCGGATAACCTGGCAAAAACGTAAAAGCACGTCTTCTTTGGGACCGGCAAAGACTTCAAAATTCGCTTCGTTTGCAATTGGTTCAAATGTTGATATCGAATCTTCGGTGCAGGCGAGGACGCGAAGGTCGGCTTTTACGGCGTTTAATGCCTTCATTACGCGATATATTAACGGTTTGCCGTCAAGGGGGAGCATGGCTTTACCGGGGAGCCTTGACGAATCAAGACGCGCCTGTAAAATGACGGCGGTCAATTTGCGCTCCATGATTTGATAAAGGAGCGGGCATCGCTTTTCCATCTGTATTTATTTGTCAAAACCCAGCTTTTCACTTTTTTAAATTCGTCCCACGCGGATATGAAATCTTCGCCCGATTTTATGAAAAAGCCCGGGAAACGATAAAGAGGCAAATGCGCATAATCGTTTCTGAATACAGGAGCGATATTTTTCAGGAAAAAACGCTTGTAACTGTCAGCAACGGAATAATTTTCCGCATGTATATCGCCGTCATAGGAAAGTTTCAACTGAAGGTTAGCTGCAATTTCTTCGCCCCACAAATGCGCGCGAAAACCAAAGTCCATCAATTGCCAGTATGTGTGATTTATCGTTACGTCAAATCCACCGGTTTGAATAAACCTTTGCCTGTCGTAAATGCCGATTCCGTCAAACGGATAAAGGCTTTTGTCGCCTTCGTTTTGCGGTTCCAAAAAATTGGTGCGTATTTTTCTGCGGTGAGTCATTGGAGAAGGCAAAGAGGGAAGCGTTTCATAATTTGAGTTCATTATCAAGGGAACCGTGCAAAGCCTTTTAAAACCTGTTTTTTCGCCTTCGCTTTTTGACTGGGTTTCGTCGTTTTCTTCCATGTGAACGCACAAACGTTCAGCCATTCGTCTTGCGGTTCCGCCCGCGATAATTTTCATGTCGTTGTGAAGAACAAAGAAAAGGGGACTTTCGATTTCGGAGGCTGCAAGATTTATGCGCTCGCCAAGATTAATTTCGTTTTCGGGTAAAATAAAACGCACAAACGGAAAACGTCCCGCAAGTTCTTCGATGTCGTAATGAGGAGACGCCGATTCAATGGAAATAACATTGTCAAAGCCGGTTTTTTCCAAATCGTAAAAAATCGATCTTCTGGGAAGTCCCGGGCGGTTTAAAATAACTGCGGACAAACCGGTAGACGCAATTCGTTCCTTGCCTCCTACCGCAGTATACGGAGTAATTGTTTGATTAAAAATTGTAGGTATAGTATTCATCACACTCCGCGCAAAGCCCCGAATATTTTTTATTGCAATGCTCTGTGTAAAATTTATCGCCTTTTTCCCATATAATTTCCGGGGAATCGGCAAAAACATTGCCAAGTACATTGTTTTTTTCGCCCTTAATGACAGATAGGTCTTCCCTGCATACAGGAACGGTACCGTCGATTAAAATCGGGAAATCTCTCATTATGTGCCAGCAGGGTTTGCGGATAACGGGCGAAATGTCCGACGCCTGTTTCTTTTCCATGCTGCCGCAAAAATCGTCGTATTTTTGAATGATTACGTTTTTATCGCCTGACGGCGCATTTTCTTTCCAGTAACGGTAAAACTTTTCCGTGTCGTTTTCTTCGCCTTTTACGCGCACTGCCTGGACATAACTGTCATTGGGAAAAAGGGAAAAAAGTTTTTTTGCGCAATTTTCGGCTTCGGCAAAACCGGCTCCGCGTAAATTGGCATAACGCGAAGCTTCTGTCGTATCCAAAGATACAATCCATGAAAGTCGGGAAAGTTTGTTTGCTTTTTTTCCTGTGTCTGTTTTTTTTGCGATATCAAGGCATTTTTCGAGTTCTTCGTTTTTCCAGCCAAGCCCGGATGTTTCGACAATAAGAGAAAGCTCGGGATGTTTTAAAACATTTTCAATTAATTTTAATTTTTCGGGGTGCAGGCTTAATTCGCCCCAAAGCGACAAATCGATTACCGCGTCTCCCGAAAAATCGATGATTTTTTCCAAAAGCGATTCAAATTTTTCGCTTTCCATAAAATCTTTGCGCCCTGTTGCGTCGGTATGGGCAGGGTAGGGGCAGATACTGCATTTTTGCGGACAGCCGCCGTATACCTGAATCGGAAAAAACGCGGGAAGGGAGCGCAATATTTGCGGCTTTTCTTCGATAATGCGCGTAACGTCATCGCAGGATGGTATTTTTCCCGCTTCCTTGTAAAAATTTTTTAAGATTAACAAATTTCTTTTTGAATCCGCGCAAAAATCCAATCTGTGGCATCGGTGATCGATTGATGAAATTTCGGCTTCGATATCGAATGCGTTAATGTCTTTTTGAATAACAGAAAAAAGCATGTCTTTTTCTACGGGACCGTCTTCGCTTCCCGTTATGTTTGCAAGAATGCCGGGTGTGCCGGGCGTAAGAATTTCAGGGGCAAGACCAAACGGCCATCCGTCGGCGTATGAATATTCGCAGGCATATTTTATGTGACGCTCCGCGATTTTGCCTGCAAGCGAAGGATCCAAAAATGGACAGTCGGCAAAAACGAAATAAATCAAATCAAAACCCGTTTGAAGCTCGGATATTTTTACAAGAAGGCTTTTTTTTGTCCAATTTTCGCGTTTTTCGATCTCGATGCCTGTCAAACCCGGCAAATCGAATGTCTCTTTGGCCAAAAGTACGATCTTTTCCGCACCGGGGAATTGTTTTGCCCTTTCCAAACACATTTGCAGCGCATTTTTTCCGTCAAAATGGGGTTCAAATGCATGGCTTGAAACATTCCCGGCGTACAAGACAATAATATTTTTCATACCTATAAATTATCGGTTAAAATTTATCTGTTGCCTAGCAGTTTAATACGCGCCCAGATATAATCGAGGCGGTTTTTGTTTAGGACTGCGCGGTGGTAAGGGCGGCCGGGAATGCCCTCGATATCATAACCGCCACGTGTGACGAACTTTTTGCTTTTTCCTTCGGTGAACCAGTAAACAAGGGCGATATCTTCGTTTGTCATTTCGATGGCGTTAAAACCTTTCTTGCCCAAAGTGCAGCCGGAATTGAAAAGACAGGGGACGGGAAGCTCGTCGCCGTAAAGACTTTGGCGAAGTACGTCGCGCCTTTCCTTTCGTTTAAGTTTGCCAAGCTCTTTTCGAAGCGCGATGACTTCATTCTCGATACGAAGACGATCATCGCCTGTGGAAGAGGGGTAGTCGTAGCACAAACGCTCAATCTCAAACTTGATGAAGTCGAAACGTCCGAGGGATTCAAAGAGCGGGCGATGGGTGTGACCGATTATCGAAAGGCAATGATTGTAAAGCGAGAACGAATATGCCCTTTTTTCGATTTTAAACCGTTTGAAGGGGCTTCGGTTGCCTTGCATGTTTTTTATGCCAAGCGGCGTCAATATGAAGCGAATCAAAAAACCAAAAAACCTGTTAAATGTGACGTACATGTTTGACAATTGATGACCGTGAAAAACGTATGCGCAGACAACTTCGGTTTGGATTTTGACTGCGGTGTGGAGGTGAAACGGGTATGACGGGAGTTTTTTGTAAGTTAATTGTTCGTCATGGTTGCCAACAATCTTGAATAATCGGTTTTCGTTTGCAAAAAGATTGAAAACCCTGTAAAGACCTGCCCATTTTTCCCTGATTAGGTCCAATGAGTAGCGCTGAAGCTCCTCGATATCGCCGTTAAGGACCAAAATCCAGCCATTTTTGTAATAATACTCTTCCAAAATGACGGTTAGCATCTCTCCGTTGTGGTAAAGATCGTCCCTTAAGCCCGATCCCATGTGAAGATCGCTTACTATAAGTACTTTTCCGCCATTTGAGATGTCCAGAATGGAGCTTTCCGGCAGTTCTTCTTCAGATAACCTGTTAAAAAACAATTTGTCTCGCATTGGACTTTGTTTATTATGAATGGGTTTACCGGGTTTGTCAATGCCGTGAGCGCAAGCCTTAGCGGAATTTTTTTTAAAATCGTATGCTTAAATATTTTATTACAAAGGCAGAGGCGCAAACCTAACAAGCTAAATTCATACTATTATAATATAAAGGCATGGGTGCAAAACCCTAACGGGGGTTAGTTGGCTCTGGCATTTATTCACGCAGCTTCTGGCTGGCATTATTCACACAGACCAAATACCCCCGCTAGGGCTTCCACCCATGCCTTTCTTGAATAATGTTATGAATCTTGAATATATAATTTGCGCCTCTGCCTTCATATTAATTTACTCGAGTATACGGTTTGGAAACACAAGTCCGCAAAGTCTTGCGCTCACACCCTTGAAACTTACTTGTGGGGGAACACTGTTAATTGTCAAGTACCTATTTAATAACATAATATTGAACAAATAATTCCTTTGGCAATTCGTCGACCTCTATTATTATTACAGTTTTGTTTCTTTCCCAAACTTTTGATCCCATTATATTATATTATATTGAAGATTTTTTTCTGATTTCCACATATTAAACATTTATTGAATTTACTCCTGATTTCCTATTGCTTCATTATACGCTAAAATAAAATCCCTGTAACTAATTAAATATTTGTTAGTTAACAATTCAGGCATTTCATAAAAAATATTTTCTTCGCCTTTAATATAGAAAACATCATATTCATATTTTTTAATATATGTTTTTATTATATTTCCATTTTTATCATAGATGTCAATAACACATCCGTTAAACATTGAAGAACGAATACCATCTCTTGTTTCTATCTGAGCTGGTATTGTATTGGGATCAATATAAATTCTCTTTGCCATGTTTAATAATGCTATAATATATATAACTTGAGTTCTGGAATTACTGTTATTTATAATAGTAATATTTCCTGTCGCTCTTACAATGTTTTCTGTTAGATTTTCACCAATATTACTACCAGTAGTATGTAAAATAAGGTTTCTGTCTGTATTATAAATATGTATTTTATCTATTCTTATTATATATGAGTGTTCTTCCTCAGATAATATATAATCAATTAACTTATATTCTGTTATATTTTCATTGACCGATTTATCGTTAGTATTATTACATGCAATAATACTAAAAAAGAATGCTACTAATATAGATTTATACTTTATATTCAAAATTCACTCCTTTTTAAATAAGTAAGGGCGCTTCTTTTTACATCCATTGTAAAAACATCATTTGTAGTTCTTCCATCCCTGACAGAATAAAATTCATTTTCTTCATTATTCCATACAAAAATATTATCTTTTTCGTCTACAACTCGGATTTCTCTTCCATCAGGATCATCATACCTTATCGGATTGTTAAAAGCATACCCGTACACATACAAATTAAGTGTGTTGTAAAGACCACCCATGCCTCCGAGCCTGTCGGGGCTTTGTACGGGGAGCGGTGAGGGGGATGTTGAAGGGAAGGTTGACTGTTGGTAATATGTTCTATTATTCATTGTTTTCCTTTATATAAATCTATAAATCCTTTTAATTGTCTATAATAACACAATTATTTATATCTATATATATAACATCCCTATATTGTTTTTCATTTTCAGTCAATGGTTTACTATTATTAACATATAAACTTTCAGCAATTAAAGCTTTATTCCGCTCAACTGTATCTAGCGTACCTTGAATTGTGATAACGTCTCCAGTATTTAAAAAATCAACAACAATTTCATTAAAATGAAAGAAAATCTCCCATCCATTTTCTTCATAACCAAAAGTAACAATTGAAGTTTTTGGAATATTATTAATTAAATTTCCAAATTCATCATATCTAATAATATATCCACTAGGCTTGGCAGTAGAAGTTATTATACCTGATAATTGAAGAATTGAATATTTAAAATCATCAATTGTTTTTTGCTCATTATAATTAAGTTTATTAATTAATTCTAACGGGTCAATTACAACTATTAAATTATCTATGCTTTTAATATTCTTATTCTCCTTATTAGTGCAATTTATTAATATAAATATAAATCCTAAAATATAAAAATATTTCATCTTCTTATTTCCATACTCGAAGTATATCTTTTAATTTAATTATTAAATTCATTTTAGAAGCCATCTCCTTCCAAAGAATATTTTGGGAACCCGTATGAAAAAACATTATGACTGTACAATACATTTATTTTATCGTTTTCATAAAAAATATCTATCGCAACAAACAACCCACCTTTGGCTGAATTTGCTACTAAACCCCCACCAGGAAAGTAAAGCTTGTTTTCTGAAATTGGAAAAGAAGACATTTTTTCATCAATTTTAAAAACAAATGGTATGTAATTATTATTTTCCAATTTTATTTTATTATTTATTATTGTGACGGCATTTTCTTTTATGTTATAATTTTTTATAATTGAATTTTCTTTATGTATAATGGTTAAATTAAATTTATAATCTGTGTGATTGATTATTGGTACATAAAATGACTCATATTGTGTGCATCCTATAAATGAGAAAATTAACAGAATTATTATTATCTTATTCATTAAAATTCTACCTTGAATTGAATACTTCATAAATATAATTAAGTACATCACATTGTCTTCTGTTTCCATCAGGATCAACGTACTTCACCGGATTGTTCCCCGCGTAATGATACGCGTGCATGTTTACAATATTGAAGATTCCGCCCGTTCCGGGAAGATTCTGGTTGTGTTTACGCGCTTCGTCATTGATTGGAGCAACGGGAATGTAATCCCCCTGCCAGATTGCGGGGTCCCCTGCGATCCAGCGGGAAGTACGGGGGTCAAGGTAACGGGTACCGTAGTAGTAGAGGTTTGTTTCTTCGTCGAGCTCTTTGACTACGGCAAAATCGACAGGATGTTTTTTGTCGGAAAAACGACAGTCAATTTTTTTAAATTTTACCGATGACTTGAATCGCGGTTTTATGGCGATGGATCTTTGTCGTGAGTAGTTGGTGCGGGGATGGTTCTGGGGTGTGGAGGAGGTTGTTGGGAATATTGAGAATTGGATGTTATATCCTATTTTCATTATAATTAACTATCTCCATGTATATTTTTTGTTACTCACCATATATTCCATTCTTTACTGACACCAATAAAAAGTAGTTCTTCATTATCATCAAAGACCCATGCACACATAACACTTACAATTCCAAAAATATTAATTACACAAACAAAAATATTTTTAGATCCCCTCCTGTTTTCTGGATTTAAATAATTCTTTACTCGTGGTGGTTGTTCTGGAACAGTAACCACATCAGGTCTTAATGTATGCGGATAATCTATATCCCACATTATTTCATATTTTTTTTGCTTAATGAATGTTCTGACATCATTTCTATTACTTTTTATAGGAGTTTTTCTAAGTAAATACTCTCCTATTAATTTTTCAGGCAGCATTCCAATTAATATATCCTTATTTAAAAACATTAGAAAAATCAAAATACCCAAGATACTAAATATAAATAATATATTATTTATTCTTTTCATTCGTGTTGTTCCACTCGTGGTGCTATTGGTATTGGTTTTCCCCATCCTGTCGCCATAATAAATCCATCCCTTTGTAAACCTGCGTTATATAATATCCCACTTATGTATGAATTTGAATTATAACCTTCACCATTACTTGGAAATAACCTATAATTTAAATAGCCACTTTCTTCATATAATTCAAATGCTTTCAAGATACTTCTTACTGACGCTACTTCATTGAATCTATTTGCCAACGATCCTCTTATTAAATAACTTCCTTCTTTACGCTGATTTACATCTTCTGTTTTATTAATTATTCCAACTAATTGTCCATCCCTATTTCGTGTTCCACCAATTGTTATAAATAAATTGCCGTTACTGTCTTCCATTCTGTTTCCTTGAAATAGTGGATGATTTCCAAAAGCTTCTCTCAATTCATCAGTATCAAGAGTAATTCTAATAGATGCATGAAGATAAGGTGAAACAAGAAAGGCTCTATGAAATTGTACTTTTATTTCCCTCCCTGTCGGATCAACATACTTAACGGGATTGTTCCCCGCGTAGTGATACGCGTGCATGTTTACTGTATTGAAGATTCCGCCCATTCCGGGAAGATTCTGGTTGTGTTTTCGCGCTTCGTCATTAATCGGGGCAACGGGAATGTAATCGCCCTGCCAGATTGCGGGGTCACCCGCGATCCAGCGGGATGTTCTGGGGTCAAGGTAGCGCGCGCCGTAATAATGGAGGTTTGTTTCTTCGTCGAGCTCTTTGACTACTGCAAAATCGACAGGATGTTTTTTGTCGGAAAAACGACATGCATTTTTTTTGAATTTTACCGAAGACTTGAATCGCGGTTTTATGTTGATGTATCTTTGGCGGGAGTAATTGGTGTGAGAGGAGTTTTGGAGTGAGGAAGGTGACGATTGAAGGTTTTTTCCTGATTTCCCCACATTAAACATTTATAAAATCACTCCTAAATTCCTATTTCTTCATTATACACTAATGTAAAATCCCTGCAACTAATAAATATTCCGCTACCCCCACGTCATCTACATTTTAATCCAAAAGAGCAAACATTTTTTCCAATCTTTCCTTATATGCATCGTCCACTTTCCGATCGGACATGGGATGGTACTTGTCGTAGATTTCTCGTAAATCAATACTTTCTGCCTTTTTAGAATGACAAACGTTTTTATCGTTTCCTTCTGAATTGTAATTTTTCTTTTTCATTTTATTCTCCTTGTAAAATATTAATATACTAAATAAAAATGGTTTTTGAAACCCTTGGATATCTTTATTATATTTTATATTAAATAATTTTTTATTATGGACTTTTAAAACGATTGAATGTACTCCTATGTCTTATTATTTTATTTTCTTCATTAAAAAATAATTTTCCTTCATCAATGATCTCACCGTTTACTAAAGTTTCAAATAACGCTAATTCATCAGAGATATAATCTATAATTATTACAGTGATACGATATTTGTTTTTTTCTATTATACTAACAATTTGATTATTTTCATTATATATATAATAATTAATTTTTGATAATTCGGCTTGAGTGTTAAAATATACTTCATTATTATGGATTATGTTTTCATTGTGATCACATACATGTACATAGTCAAATACAGGTACACAAGAGGGTATATTCGAATATAATTCATATTTAATTACATTATTATCTTTATAATAAACTCTAAAATAATCTCTTTCTTTTTCAAGTTTTTTTTCAGATACTTCATTAATAAAATCTAAATTAAAAGAAGACAAACTATAATTATTAAATTGTTGATTATTGATTATTTGTTTATTATAGAAATAACGAATAGTTGTATATTCATTTTCTAATGTAATTATTTTATTTGTCATATCAATATATCTTTTATAATTATTTGAATTTTCATAGTTTTCTATAACAATATCTTTTTTTGAACAAAAAGTTACTGTTAATAAAAAAGGTAGTAAAATATATAATTTAATATTTAATATATTCATTTATTTTCCTTCAAATATTAATAAAATATAAAATTTCGAGTATCAGGCGAGATAACAATAAATAGATGTAACCTAAAATAAGGGTTATCATTCAAGTAATAACGTCTAACTGCCATATCACCAGTATTACCTATGTCAGGAGAAACAAAATTTCCCCATATATCTGGTAATGTTACTCTTGCTCCGGAAATAATAAATGATATAGAATAAGTAAAACCATTTGTACGAGTATGCTGACTCCACCTTATTCCTATATACGTTGCACTAGCGATGGCATTTTGAGGCACCCTATTACCACGTAAATATTGTATAGTACGATCCCCGCCAGAATGACTATGAATATGAGCTATAGGAACTTCCCCATTTCGTAATATGTTTGGATCAGCATACACCATACCTTCTCTGTCTCCCTTAACGAGAGAAACACCAAATCTTATATTTGAACCTTCTCCCACTATATAAATAAAACCACCAAATTCTTGACCTAAACCTTCTTGATAATTTTCACGAACATATCTTTGAGCATCTCTAATTACTAAGTCAATTGAACTAAAAACAGCTCCTGAATTATAATCTGGTTCATCTCCATTTCTCCCCGTCGGATCAACATACTTAACAGGATTGTTACCCGCGTAATGATAGGCGTGCATGTTTACTGTATTGAAGATTCCGCCCATTCCGGGGAGGTTTTGGTTGTGTTTTCGCGCTTCGTCATTGATTGGAGCCACGGGAATGTAATCCCCTTGGTAAATCGCAGGGTCTCCTGTGAGCCAGCGGGACGTACGGGGGTCCAGGTAACGCGCACCGTAATAATAGAGGTTTGTTTCTTCGTCGAGCTCTTTGACTACGGCAAAATCGACAAGCTGTTTTTTATCGGAAAAACAACAGTTAATTTTTTTGAATTTTACCGAAGACTTGAATCGCGGGTTTATGGCGATGGATCTTTGGCGAGAGTAGTTGGTGCGGAGATGGTTTTGGGGTGAGGAGGGATAAGAAGGGGAGGTTGACTGTTTTAAGTTGGTTCCCATATTCACTATATTCCTCATTTTACCTGTATTTAAGCACTTTTGTAAGTAATGTATTATTGTTACAAATTTAAAGTATGCTTGCAGGTAATATTAATAATTCAATCTCTTAATATAATCTCTGTATTTCTTGGAAAGGCATATCTGCCAATTATTGTATTTCTGGAAACAACAACAATTCTTAGATCATAACATTTTTCAAATGCTCTTTCCTCTATTTCAGTTATAGCAGATGGAACTGTAATTCTTCCAATTTTGCTACCAAAGAAAGCTTTATATGCAATATTCGTTACGCTTGATGGAATAGTGTAGCTACTTTCTTCTCTACCTGCCGGATATTGGAGCAATACAGTTCTATCTTTATTGAATAAAATTCCATCTACACTTGAATAGGTTTCATTCTCTTTTGCTACTGTAATGTTAATAAGGTTCATTCGATCAGTTAGTTGATCTTCCCAAATAAAAACTTCTTCACCAATACTTGTAACACTTGAAGGTATCGTTATATTTATAAGACCAGTACTGCCAAAAAATGCCCATCTTTCAATTGATGTAATGCCCTCCGGTATTATTATATTTTCAAGATAAAAACAAGCGGCAAATGTAAGTTCTTTAATAACAGTAACACCTGAAGGGATTATAATACTTCTTATTTTAGTTAGTTCGAATGCTCCTTTTCCAATACAGGTAACACTTTCAGGTATTGTAATTCTTTCAAGAGAACTGGCTAAAAATGCGAAATCTCCTATACTCGTAACGCTTGAGGGGATATAAAAGTCATTTCCTGATTTACCTGAAGGATAACGAATTAAAGTGGTCATATCTTTATTGAATAAGATGCCGTTTAAATCTGTAAACATTACATTCCGTTCATTAACATAAATACTTCTAAGTTTATTGCAACTATTAAATTGATTTTTTCCGATAAAAATGACATTTTCAGGTATTGTTATGCTCTCAAGGCTGGAACAACCCGCAAACACAGCTTCTCCGATTGTAATAACACTTGAAGGTATTATTATATTCTCTAATCTTAGACAGTTATTAAATGCTCTGTTTCCAATTATTGTAACACCTATTGGAATGCTTACAGATTTTAAAACAGAATTTTGGGTAATATAACCATTCCTGCGATGAACAAAAGCTTCATTTCCTATTTCGTTTATTCCTAAATTTGCAGGAATAATTACATGTTCCTCATTTCCTTCGTATCTAACAAGAACATTATCTTGAATAACAAAATCCTTGTTTCCCAAAGCGTGAAGAGAAAATGAATGAAATAAAAACAATGATAATAATATTATTTTCATATTATTTTATTTATAACTCCTTTATTTAAAATTTATTCTTGTTCTTGTATTTCTAAACTAAAAGGTTGAGAGATAATATTGAGATTTTCACCCAATACAATTCTTGTTTCTGCTCCATACTTCCTTTCAAGATAACCTCTAAGTCTATTACTTCTGATTGCATCTCTAATTGCAGATATAGGATTCCCTATAGCAACCCTGAATTCATTTTCTGCTTCATATGCACTAACTTCCATATCTACTCGCGATCCCACTCTTCCTTCTTGGTGTTGAAGATGATGTTCGAATTCATGAACAATTGTTGCTGCAATTTCCGCATCTGAAGATTGATTACTACGAAAATAAATAACTCCTGATTTATAATTACCATTAATATCATTTCTTTCTATACCATTTAAAGTTAGGTTTTCAAAAGCTGCTAATCTTATTTCTCCATTATCAATAGCTTCAAGAGCTTGATTACCAAAATTTGTTTGTTGAAGGTATCCTCTAATGGCAGCAACATTAGGTGTCCTCCCATCTGGATCAACGTACTTAACAGGATTATTCCCCGCGTAATGATAAGCGTGCATGTTTACAATATTGAAGATTCCGCCCATTCCGGGAAGGTTTTGGTTGTGTTTCCTCGCTTCGTCGTTTGTCGGGGCCACGGGAATGTAATCACCCTGCCAGATTGCGGGGTCACCCGCGATCCACCTAGAAGTTCTGGGGTCAAGGTAGCGTGCGCCGTAATAATAGAGGTTTGTTTCTTCGTCGAGCTCTTTGACTACGGCAAAATCGACAGGATGTTTTTTGTCGGAAAAACGACATATAATTTTTTTAAATTTTACCGAAGACTTGAATCGCGGGTTTATGGCGATGGCTCTTTGGCGAGAGTAGTTGGTGCGGAGATGGTTTTGGGGTGAGGAGGAGGACGAGTTGGAGATAAAATGTTGGATGCCAATAGTTATATGCATGCTTTTATACTTAATCCCTCTTTTACTTTTTATTCATCGACCCATATATTAATAAAATTTTGAACCGGTACTCTTATTGTTGGAAAAGATACCACTTTATTTTTAAAAACTATTGCAAGTCCTTTACCAATATTATTTTTTGTCATTTCGTATAATATTTGACTCCCCTCAGAATTTAAATGACAGCTTATAATAAAACCAATTTCATCTTTTATCTTTTCAATTTTAGTAATATATTGCCCAATATTAATTCCATCTTTTTGAATTACAATATAACCTAATAATGTTTCATCCATAAGGCTGTTAATCTTACAATAGCCTATAAGAATATCGTTATCATTTTTAATGAAATTTTCATATAAAGTGTATTTATTGTCAATTATACTATTATTTTCATTTGCAATGTTTATTAATTCTTTTGTAATTTCATCATTAATTAAATGCAAGTAAAAATCATACTTGTTATCATTTAAATAATTTAATAAAACATTATCATTTTTACATGACAAAACGGTGATGGACAACAATATAATTTTTAATAAAATTGAATGTTTTTTCATGTTATTACCCTATATTTTTTAATTTTTATTATAAAAATTATATTTAATAAAATACTTAAAATAAAAATAATAACAATAAATGAATTTAATAAAGCCTTTCTTTTTTCATATTTTTCCGGAAAATTGCCATTTATAAATAAACCTTCAAATATTTTATTGTCTATTGTAATATATTTTCCTTCACCATGAAATAAATTATCTTTAAAAGATCCAGTGTACACATTTCCATTTCTCTCCACATATCTGCCTTTTCCATTAAACATGTCATTTTCATATTCTCCAAAAAAAGAATCACCACTTATTAATTGTACACTTCCTTCACCTGTTCTTATGCCATATTCAAAGTTTCCAATATAAATATTTCCAATTTGATCTACATTTGTTCCATAACCATGATATAAACCGTTCTTAAATAGACCTTCATAAGAACCTCCATTAGTATATGTTATTTTTCCTTCTCCTTCAAAAAGTCCATCTTTAAACCCTCCTATATATATGTAGGATCTGCTAGTTATTTTACCGGTTCCATTAATAATCCCTTCAAGAAATTGCCCTTCATAGATATCACCATTGCGCCATATTAATATTCCATATCCATCAAATAAATTATTATTTAAGGTTCCATTATAAATAGAACCATCTGGCAGTTTAACTTCTTCTGAACTTAAATCACAAACCAAAAAGATAATAATTAAAACAAAAATAATATTATTTTTCATATAATACCTCTATTCATTTGCATTGTTCTGAACTGAAGGATAATGCCTTGTAAGTTCATAACGCGCTGTTGCTCTATCAATACGAGGTACTGTTACAGTGCCTTCATAAGGTCCTAATTCCCGTTGATCGGGAAAATTAAAAATCATTTCAGAATTTACCATTTCGATATATCGGTCAATAACAGAATCAGGGTATTCGGTGACACCTTCTATTCTATATAAATTGTTAGCTCTAAAAATTGCATTTCTATATGCCATATATGCTCTCATTTGATATCGCATTGCTTCCGTTCTATATCTTCTACCATTAAAAACAGCATCAAGTGATCTGCTAAATTTATTTGCATTTAGATTTTCAATTACCGAAGATAATCTTTCTGCTTGATTATATCTTGTAACAATATACTGATAAGAGGATTGATTGTTATACGGTGAATTAGTAGGAGGTAAATTATTTGATCGTTGACTGATAGGAGGTCGAGGAGGTCTTGGTGTTCTCCCATCCGGATCAACGTACTTAACAGGATTATTCCCCGCGTAGTGATACGCGTGCATGTTTACAATATTGAAGATTCCGCCCATTCCGGGAAGGTTTTGGTTGTGTTTTCGCGCTTCGTCGTTCACGGGAGCCACGGGAATGTAGTCTCCCTGCCAGATTGCGGGATCACCCGCGATCCAGCGGGAAGTACGGGGGTCAAGGTAACGCGCACCGTAGTAATACAGGTTTGTTTCTTCGTCGAGCTCTTTGACTACGGCAAAATCGACAAGCTGTTTTTT
>Ga0209755_10003923_pt1 | contig 18060 bp, 15 predicted proteins | sample TergutCo191P1_FD_187301 | JGI IMG/M metagenome (GOLD analysis project Ga0209755, IMG submission 187301) | Cornitermes sp. P1 segment gut microbial communities from Petit-Saut dam, French Guiana - Co191P1 (SPAdes) (version 2) | ecosystem: Host-associated > Arthropoda: Insects > Digestive system...
GGAATCCGCGGAGGTCCCGCCGGAAACGAAAGACGGGCTGTCGGCGCGGATCGCCCTTTACAGCCCCGTGGAACTCCAGGATAATGTCAACAAAGCTGTCATGCGGCTGAGGCGGAGGCTCGCCCAGGCGAACCGAAAACAGACGGGGGCGCGGACATAGCTTCGGTAACATTTTCTAAGTGAGGCATCCAGAGCTTTCGGTAACATTTTGAAATGAGGCAATACGGCGTTCGCGACCGGTTTGCCGCGTTTTTTGCAATCCGGACAAAAACCGGATTTTCGAGTAACCGCCTGACCTTCGTGTGGTTGTGGAACTAGCCGGAAAGTTCGACATGCCGCCTGGAGGCCAAACATGCTGAAAGACACGATTTTGACCTGCCTTGAAAACAGGGACATGGAAAACCTCAAGGTTCTGCTTGCGAACGCGGAGGACATGGAGATTCTGCACGCCTTCACCGGCCTTTCCGCCAAGGAACAGGTTATCGTTTTCAGGCTGCTCGCAAAGGACGACGCCCTGCGGCTGTTCGAGTACCTGGACACCGAGCCGCAGCAGACCCTGCTCCATTCGTTTACGGACGAAAGGGTAATAGAGTTCGTGAACGGGCTGGCTCCGGACGACCGGGTGAAGCTGCTGGACGAGCTTCCGGCCGTGGTGGCGAAAAAGCTGATGGCCTCCCTTTCGCCGGAGGAACGCAGAGTTACGAACATCCTGCTGGGGTACGAATCCGAAACCGCCGGCCACATAATGACCACCGAGTACATTTCGCTCCAAAGGGACATGACGGCGGAACAGGCCCTGGACAAGGTGCGCAAGCAGGCGAGGGAAAAGGAAACCATCTACACGCTGTTCGTAACGAACTCCACCAAGAAACTCGAAGGCGTGCTGACCCTTCAGGGCCTGCTCATGGCCGACGGCGATTCCAGGGTGGAGGACATCATGTCCAAAAAGCCCATCCGGGTGTCCACCGACACGGACCAGGAAAAAGTCGCCCGCACCTTGCAGGACCTTGACCTTCTGGCCATACCCGTCGTGGACAAGGAGGACCGGCTGGTTGGCATAGTGACCATCGACGACGCGGTGGACATTCTGGAAGAGGAGGCCACGGAGGACATCTACGACCACGCCGGTCTGGCGGACGTTACCAACGACGAATCCGGCCGAAGCGAGGTGCTTATTCGGGGCAGCCTGTGGAAGATATGGAAGGTGCGCCTGCCGGTGCTGCTGATAACCCTTGGCGTCGGTCTGGTATCCGGACTGGTGATCAGCGGGTTTGAACAGACGCTGGAGTCCATCGCCGTGGTCGCCATCTTCATTCCGGTGATCATGGGCATGGGCGGAAACGTGGGCACGCAGTCCTCCACCATCTTCGTGCGCGGGGTGGTTCTGGGGCATATACAGGGAAACTTTCTGCGGCACTTCCTCAAGGAAACCGGAGTGGGCTTCAGCATAAGCGTGGTGGTTGGCGTCTGCACCGGAATCGTGGCCGCAATCTGGCAGAACGAGCCCATGCTCGGAGTGGCGGTCGGCCTGGCGATGATCGCCACCATGACCTTCGCCGCGCTGCTGGGCTTTCTGGTTCCCTTCGTGCTGATAAAGCTGAATCTGGATCAGGCCGCCGGTTCCGCGCCGATTGTAACGTCCATAAAGGACGTGGTGGCGCTGGTTATCTACTTCACAAGCGTCAGTCTGTTTATGGGGAACATGCTGGGTTAGGGAACCGAAACGGCGGAAACGACGGTATCAGTTCGCCCGGCGGAGGAACGCGTCGGTGTGGCCCACGCTTCTGACCCGGCGCAAAACGGCGGCGCTTTCGCCCTGGTTCATCGGCCCCAGAAGAACCCTGAACACGGGGTTCGCTTCGGTTCCGGCGTTCCGCACGACGACGGGGTAGGGGTAGCTCCTTTGGATGCGGTCGACTTCCTCCTCCGCGCTGCCGGAATGCGTAAACGCCCCAAGCTGCACGTACCAGGCGTTCCGTTCCGGCGCCACCCCGAACGGCGAAAAATTCGGCGGCGTTTCGACGGCTGCGGTTTGCGTTCCGGCTCCCGGCGGCTCGACCGTCCGCGCTTCCTCCAACGCCCCGAGGTTCTCCGCCGTAACAACCGGCGACCGTTCAATCGGCGGGATTATGTGTTCCCGCGCGATTACGACCTCCCGCGCCGGGGGAAGGCGTTCCTCCGCCGGGGCCAAAAACGGAATGTAGATTCGCGGCTCGTGCGATATAATCCGCGCCGGCGGCGCCGGCCTGGATATCGCGGGGATTATCTCGCCCAGGACGGGCGCGACAGCGACAACGGGCGCGTCGTTCGGTACCGCGTCGGCCGTGCGAAGGTGGGAATGGGGAATAGGCTCCATGCGCGACGGCCCGGAATCCGGAGCCCGCGTCGCGTAAAACCGGTCCGCGTCGGCGAACCGCTCCTCCGGTATTTCGGCAAGTGCGCGGTCCTCCGCCGGAGTGAACGCCTCCGCAAACGCCGGCGTTTCCGGCGCGTCCGGAACCGGGGACTCCGCAACCGCGGTTTCAGGCCCCGCGTCCAACGCCTCCGTGACCGCCGTTTCCGTTTCCGCGTAAGCCGGTACCGCGGGCGCGTTTTCCGCCTCCGGTTCCGCCGCGCCCGAACCCCAATGGGCGACAAACGCCGGTTCGTCTCCCGCCGGAACGGCGCTCACCCTTTCCGGTTCCGCGTCGCCCGTTTCCGAGGACGGATCCGCCGGGGCGCCGCCCGTTTCCGGTTCGGCGATTTCGGTCAGGGCGGGCAGGGGGCCGCGCCTTATGTGGGCGAACGCAATCGAGTCCGACGGCTGGGTAATGCGCACCCTGCGAACGGAGTTGCCGTTCATCCCGATGGAATCCGCCGCGCCCCTGGAAAGCGTCGCCAGAAGCCCGACACTGTTCAGGTTCGCCACCACCAGCACGCGCACCGACCTGTTGTTTTCAAGGTTGGTAACGTCCACGACCGTGTTTCGCGGAAAGGAATTGGTCGCGATACTGTAGACCTCGCCGGCAAGCTCCCCGCCGGAAACGGCGGTCGCCGCCCCTTCCCAAACCGCGGCGCTTACGAACAGCGTCGGCGCGACCAAAGCCAGGCAGACCGCAATCATCGTTTTCATGCTTTTCATCTTCACTCCTCAAAATAACCGGCCGTCATCGCAAAAAGGCGGCCATGGCGGAAACCGCCCTTCTTACGCTCTCCCGCTCCTCCGAGGGGCTCGCCGCGGATCCGCCCGCGTAGGCCTTTTCCGCGATGGGCTCCAGCGACCGGGTACTGAACAGCCGCAGCGAGACGTTTTGCGAGGAATGATCGACGATGGCTATAAGAAAGTAGTCCATACCGCCGTTTCTGGCATCCTCGTAATCCTTCCGCGCCTCCGGAGGAAACCCCTCCGGAACCACCGCGTTCGTCAGGCGCATTCTGGGGGCGTTGCTCACGATGTGTCCGGACTCGAAAAACACTTCCAGAAGCCCGTCCTCCCACAGCGCGGAATACCGGGTCTCGGAACTTCCCGGCGGCAGACCGGTTTCCATAACCAGAAACGACACGTTCGCCGCCCGCGCCCCGCCGGCCGCAATCATGCAGACACAAAGCCCCAGGGCCACAGATTTCACGGACATACAGGCCTCCGGTTCATTTATCGGCGTTTTTACGGGAAAACTTTATTCGTGCGGAGGGGGTTAATACCCCGCTGCTTGCGGCGGTTAAAATACAAGTGAAACGATGAATGGTAAACACCAAAAGGAACGGGTTCCGTTCCGGTAACACTTGGGCATTTACACCGAAATAAGACAGGCTCCATAAAATCATAGGAGGAGTCACCCCCGGGGAGGGGGGACGCTACGGATAGCGTGGGTAGGTGCTGGCTACACTAGGCAGTTTTAATGACTGGCACCCCAGCACCCCAGCGCCCCAGCGCCCCAGCGCCTACGGGCACCCCAGCGTCACGCACCAAGGCATTTACACAGAAAATAAGATAGGTTCAGTTTTGATGACTGGCACCCCAGCGCCTACTATGGCGGTGGTTTGGGCTGGGGGCGACAAACGCATGAACAACAAAGACACCATAGATTAGGCACCTAATCCACAGAATACCAACCGTTTTGCATGGCTACGGTAGTGCCCCAACGGGATTTCCATGTCTAAATTATAGAAGAATCTGCATTCCCAGGTTTACCCGGTCTGCGGTGCTTGAGATTTCTTTTTTCGGCACCACAGATACAGCATTATCAGTACGCAGAAAAAAATCACAATGCTTATTATTTGGGAGGTTGAAAGAAACATCCAGACTCCCCTGTGTTCGTCTCCGCGTAAAAACTCGATAAAAAATCTTCCGGCAGAGTATATCAGCAGATACACATGCACCAACCGGTTTTTGAACCGGTCGTTTTGCAAAAAACGATGGAGCAGGAAGAACAGGCATATGTTGAACAGGGCTTCCAGCAACTGCACCGGGAAACGGCTAACCCCGTTGGCTGTCGCTATGGGCGAATGGTGGAACGTAAAGCCAAAGGAAGATTCAATGCCAAAACAGCACCCGCCTAAGAAGCAGCCAATCCTTCCAAAAAAGTGGAACAGAGGTATGCACACCGCAACTATATCAATGTAGGCTGAATACGCGCCGTTTTTTCTGACGCAGATTCGCGCGGCAACAATACCGCCAATAAGTCCGCCGTAAAACACGGTACCGCCGAATATGAAGGCCAGAATGGAAAGTAAATCCGTCATGGAACTGACGCTTCGGATGCTTGCAAAAATTACGCCTGCGTTGCTTGCAATAACCACAATCGCGTTTAGCAGGGAACCGCCAACGACAATGCCTATGGCCGAAAACAGCATGAAAATTACTATGACGTTTTTATCGTCCGGAATGCGTTTTTTTGCCATGACGGACGCATATATTCCGCCGGCAAAAATGCCGCATAACGTCATGACGGCAAACATGCCAATATCACGCCCGAGTACAGTTATTAGAGGTAACATAATTTTATGGACTTAGAGTTCTGGCTGATAACTGAGGTTGCTCCAAATCTAATCGGTTTTAAGAACAAACTCAATTACCAACCAGATACTCTTGGTCTTACCAGCCCCCGCCTCCAAAGGCACCAACCGCTGCTCCTGCGCCGCAAGTCACAGCCACGCAAGGTGACAAAACGCAGCAACCGAGCGGCCAAAAAGGCAACGCAATAATACTGATAACTAAACCAGCAATTGCAAAACCAGATGACTTGCCTTCTTTCTTGGCTTTTGACATACCAATGGCACTCAAAATAATGCCCACGATAGCCGGAATCCAAGCTACAACAGTCACGACCGGAACGATTGCTAAAACGATAGCAGAAAGCCCCAACACTAAACCAATGATACCCATAAAAGTACCTCCAAAATATTTTCAAGCTTCCATACGGAAAGCCTTATACGCCTAAAGCACGCCAGTTTACTTCCTGGAAGCAGAACCAGGAACATATCAGCAGTCACCCTATTTTGGATAAACACGAGAATGGAACCGGGCGCTGCCGATGAATACAGCCTGCCCCAGTAAAACTGCCTAGAACAAACGGGCGGTCGTCTCCATACAACAGTGTCCGGTTCCGTGATCATGTTTACCTGCGGATGGTTGCCGGTTATACTCCCGGCTTTTTTCATAAAATCCTCCTGTTCTGCCGGTATTATGAACAACGCTCCGGCTGACCGCGCTTCGCCTATAAACAATACTGTGGGCAACCATAGAGTATCATTCATTGGAAACGGGGTCAAGTACTTGAATAAAATTTTTTCAGGCATGGAAGAGGCAGAACTGAGGCGGGTTTTAAGTTCCAACATCAAACATTACCGCGGTCTTAGGGGGTGGTCCCAGGAAACCGTAGCGGAAAAAATCGAAACTTCCACCAATTTTTTGGCCATTGTTGAAAACGGAAAAAGCTGGGTTTCGTCCCTGACCTTGGTAAAACTGGCAAACTGCTTCGAAATCGAGGTTTACGAGCTGTTCAGGCCCAAAAACGCGCCGGACGACAAGGCGAGGGAGGCCGTAAAAAGCCTGATGAACGATATTTCCGTTACTTTCGAGCGTTCCATGGACAAAATCTCGAAAAAGTACCTTGCCTGATTTTCCGCGTCTTGCATTTTTTCGCCATTTTTGCGATATTGTATCCGTGCATGGACGGACTCATTTCAGTCAAAATCTGGACGGCATAACGCGCGCGGAAGAACGTCGGAGCGGTTTTTGATGTCGGACCAGATCATACCCATAGACCATATTCTCCCCCCAAGGCTGCACCTGGTCGCGCTTATGGGCCGCCCCATCTTCCCCGGGATTTTTACCCCGATTATGATCGGGAATCCGGCGGACGTAAAGGTGGTGGAGGACGTGGTGGCGGGCAACGGCATCGTCGGGCTCGTGATGCTGCGCAACGAAACGGACACGCCGCTCGTGGACGACCTGTACCGGATTGGCACGGTGGCGAAAATCGTCAAGAAGATAAACCTTCCCGACGGCGGAATGAACATCTTCATTTCCACGCTCAAGCGGTTCCGGATAAAGAAGACGCTCCACTCCGGCAATCCCATGGTCGCGGCGGTGGAATACCTGGAGGACGAGGAGGACGGAACCAGCGAGGTAAAGGCCCTGACCCGGGCGCTGATTTCCGAAATGAAGCAGATTTCCGAAAACAATCCGCTGTTTTCGGAGGAAATGCGCCTGAACATGATCAACATCGACCACCCCGGAAAAATCGCGGACTTTATCGCCAGCATTCTGAACATCGACAGGTCGGATCAGCAGAAGGTGCTGGAAATCGTCAACGTCCGAAAGCGCATGGAACAGGTTCTGGTGTACATCAAGAAGGAGCAGGAGCTGCTTCGAATCCAGAAAAAAATCCAGCGCGAGATAAACGAAAAAATCGAGAAGTCCCAGCGCGAGTATTTCCTGAAGGAGGAACTGAAGGCGATCAAGGGCGAGCTGGGGATGACCACCGACGCGAAAAGCTCCGACTACCAGCGCTTCCGGGAAAAAATAGACTCGTTCGCTTTCGTCGGCGAGGTGAAGGAGACGGTGGAGCAGGAACTGGAAAAGTTCAGCCTGATGGAGCCGAACTCCGCGGAGTTTATCGTTACGCGAAACTACCTTGACATGATTGTCAGTCTTCCGTGGAACGAACCGGAACCGGAAACGTTCAGCATGAAAAACGCGCGGGAGGTTCTGGAGGCGGACCACTACGGGCTTAAGGACGTGAAAAACCGGATCGTGGAATACCTTGCGGTGCTGAAGCTGCGCGCCGGATCGGCGGGGACCAAGCCCGCCAGGGTTTCCCCGGAGTCCGCCGCCGCCGCCGGTTCCATCGTTTGTCTGGTGGGCCCCCCGGGGGTGGGCAAGACCTCCGTTGGCCGTTCCATAGCGCGCGCCCTGGGGCGGCAGTTCTTCCGGTTTTCGGTGGGGGGGATGCGGGACGAGGCCGAAATCAAGGGCCACCGCCGCACCTACATCGGTTCCATGCCCGGAAAGATAATCCAGGGGCTGAAAATCGTGAAGACCAGGAATCCGGTTTTCATGATCGACGAGATCGACAAAATGGGGGCCAGCTTCCAGGGCGATCCGGCCAGCGCGCTTTTGGAGGTTCTGGACCCGGAACAGAATTCGTCGTTCCGCGACCACTATCTGGATTTGCCGTTCGACATTTCCCGTATTTTTTTCATCGTTACCGCCAACACGCTGGACACCATTCCGGCGCCGCTTCTGGACCGCATGGAGGTTATCCAGCTTCCGGGGTACATCGACGCGGAAAAACTGGAAATCGCCAAACGCTACCTGATACCGAAAAGCCTGGAGAAAAACGGTCTGCGGAAAAAACAGGTGAAGTACACTAAGGACGGTCTTCTGCACATCGCCAACGCCTACGCGCGCGAGGCCGGGGTCAGAAACTTCGAAAAAAACCTTGACAAGATACACCGCAAGCTCGCAAAGCGCATCGTGGAAAACGCGGAGGCAGGAAGCGAGAAAAAAACCGCGCCGCCCGGAGCGTCCGGCGACGCGTCCCCGGCGGAGTGGTTTTCCATCGACAGGAAACACATAGAAAAACACCTGGGCAGGCCGGTTTTCCCGGAGGGGGACATCAAGAAGGCGAACCTCCCCGGAATGTCCGTGGGGCTTGCCTGGACCAGCATGGGCGGCGACACTCTGGTGATAGAGGCGACGTCGGTCCCCGGAAAGGAGGGCCTGACCCTTACCGGCAAGATGGGCGACACGATGAAGGAAAGCGCCGCAATCGCCATGACCGTGGCCCGAAAGCTGGCGGTGGAACGTTACCGGCTGGGCGCGGAATGGTTCGACGGCAACCACGTCCACCTGCACATCCCGGAGGGCGCTACCCCCAAGGACGGCCCCTCCGCCGGCATAACCATGGCCACGGCGCTGCTCTCCCTGATGCGAAACCGGGTGGTTACCGACAGGCTGGTCATGACCGGCGAACTTTCGCTGACCGGCAGCGTTCTTCCCATAGGCGGCCTAAAGGAAAAAACCATAGCCGCCCGGCGCAACAAGGCGCGGCACATCATCATCCCGCGCCAGAACGAGCGCGACCTGGACGAAATTCCGGACTACGTGAAAAAGGGCATAACGTTCCACCCCGTAGACCGCTTCGAGGAAGTGCTGGCTCTGGCGCTTCCGGATTAGGGGTGCCGCGACCGGACGCGGGATGCCTCATTTTTAAATGTTACCGAAGCTGTACCGCTCCCCCGTCGGTTTCCGGTTCTCCCGTGCGAGCCGCCGCCCCGGATATGTTTCGCCCGGGGAAAGCCGCTTGACTCTTTATTCGAAACGTGATGAAATCACCGCATGGGGTTTACACTGGAAACGGCAAAAAAACTGTCGGCGGCTTTTGCGCTGGCGTTGGCCCTTGGCATGTCCGCGCCCGCGGCCCTGAGCGCCAACCCCAACACGCAGGGCGCTCTGCCCCGCTCCGCCATTACCCTGCCTAACAGAGTGCTTACAAGGGCGGAAATGAACGCGTGGAGAAACGAATACGATTCGCTGGGAGGACCAAACGCGTTTGAGCTGGAAGTCGTGCGGCTCGTGAACATCGAGCGCGCCGCCCGCAACCTTCCCCCGCTTAGTATCGACCCAATACTGATGAAGGCGGCTCGGTTCAAATCGCAGTCGATGTCGGACTTGAACTATATGGCTCATGACGGGGTGTACGGCAATCCCACCGCTTTGGCGAGAACCTTTGGTTTTGACGGCGGTGTCGGCGAAAATCTTTACAGAGGCCCCCTCACTCCCGAAAGGGCGGTACAGGGCTGGATGGATTCCCCCGGACATCGCGCCAATATTCTTAACAGACAATACGGCGCCATTGGCGTGGGGGTGCATGTAAACGGCAACGGCTGGATCAGTTGGACGCAGATGTTCAGCGGAACCCTGTTTGGATGGGTTGATTCGGCGACCAGGGAACGCCGGGCCGCGGAGGCGGCGGCCGGAAGGGAACGCGCGGCCAGGGAAGCGGCGGCCGGAAGAGAGCGCGAGGCGGCCAGAAGGGAAATCGCGGCGGCAAACGAAAGGGCGCGGCTGGCGCGGGAAGCCAGAAGGACAAGCGCGACCAGAAACGCGTGGGAACTGCTGTCCGTGTCCTACCTGTGGGAAGAGGGCGCCGTTTCGCGGACGGGAATCGGCTTTGCCGTACCCTTCCCCCCAAGCGGGGTTTACGCGTCGCCGTTTACGTTCACCGCCGTGGGCTTTGAGGCCAGGGCGGCCTTCTTTGGGGAGACGATGCGCGACCTTGAATTCGGCTTCGCCAGCGTCGCGCCCTCCTTGGGACTGGTGCTTCCGCTCGGCGGCGCCGGAAGGGTGTTCGCGAACGGCATGGTTGAGGCGGGGCTTGAGCTTGCAAACGGCCCGCGCGGGCCGGGCTTGATAGCGAACTGGGCCTACGGGAGCGTGGCGCTGTGGGCCACCCCCGGTTTTGACGTTGGGCTGGAATTTGGCCGCCGGTGGACTTTCAACGTAAAGTACCGCCGCGTCTGGTTCCGGGACGGCCACGTCAATTCAATCGGCGTCGGCTTTGGCAGCCGGCGACGCTGAGGCCCCCCGGGCGAATACCGTCAGCGGCTCTCCCGCAGGCCAAAACCGATTCCGTAAAAACAACGCCCCGGGCGATAAAAACCGCAAAACCGGGATGGACAGCGGCCTGCCCCGCGTGTATGGTGAACGTGAAAATCCGGCGCGGCGGCGGCAGCGTTTTTTGTTTGCCGGGCCGCCGCAAAAAGCCGGCGGTTCCGGGCTTGGAATTTCCGGCAAAAAACGGGTATATTGGGAACAGGCCGCAAGGCCGAGGAGGATGCGTGAAGAGGATAGCATTCTGTTTGCTGTTGCCCTTGCTCGCGTGGGGGCTGGACGCGCTGGAAACGGAGGGCGGGATCGAGTCTTCTCCCGGGGTGTTTTTGCAGGTTACCAGTTCGCCGGCGGCAAGGGCCGGGTTCAACTGGAGTTTCACCGTTCCGTTTATGCGGGGGGACGGTCCGCTGACCGCCGGGAACGGCGTCGCGGTTACGCCGGGGCTGGAATTCACGCCGGTGGATTTAAACCTTACGCTTAACGCTGTATGGACCCCAATCGCGTTTGTCGAAATAGCGGCCGGCGGCAGGGTCGGTTCCGGCTGGAGCATAAACCTGTTCGGCGGCGACATCCACGGGATGGGGTTAAACCTGCCCGCGCGGGAGACGCGGGAGGCGGACGTTCCGGGGGCCCGGCACTGCGGAAGAGCGTTCGACGGCGCCCTGTGGCAGCTTCGCGCGGGGGCGGCGCTTCAGGGGGACGTGTCGGCGGTTTTCCCTGGGGAGTGGAACCGCGTCGTTTTCCGCAGCTTCCACGAGATAAACTACTCCGCCTACACGCGGGCCCGAACCGGGCAGGCCTGGTTTTTCGAGAACGACCTGGGGGAAAACCGCAACGGCTTTGGCTATCGCGGAAACCTGCTGGTGGGGTACATGCCGCCCCTTAGGCTCAACACGGTGGGCTTTATGGCGGAGGCGGAAAGGTTCCTGACCGCGCTGCCGGACGGGGACGCGTGGGGGGACGGCCTTCTTCGCTGGACCTTTTCCGGCGTCCTGGGCTTTACCGTTACCGAAAACCTGGAGGCGGCCCTAATCGCCCAGTTCAGAACGCGTCGGAACTACGTGCAGGAGAACTGGGAGGACATGCACTTCACCCTGCGCACCCTGGACAGATCCGGCTCCCTGCGGCGGCTGGAATGGTTCCGCGCCGTTCTGGCTCTGACGTACCGGTTTTAGGCCGGACAGGCCGCTCGCCACTTTACCCTCGCCCGGCAATCTCGGTACAATGGAGGCCAGAGACAGGAGGGTATTGAAAATGCCGAAACGAACGGACATCGACACTATTATGATTATCGGCTCCGGGCCGATAGTTATCGGACAGGCCTGCGAGTTTGACTACTCCGGGACGCAGGCGTGCAAAGCCCTGCGCAACCTGGGGTACAAAATCATTTTGGCGAATTCGAACCCTGCCACCATAATGACCGATCCGGTGGTCGCCGACGTAACCTACATAGAACCGCTGAACGTCAAAAGACTCACCGAGATTATCGCGAAGGAAAGGCCGGACGCGCTTCTCCCCAACCTGGGCGGGCAGACCGGGCTGAACCTCAGCCTGGAACTCCAGAAGGCCGGCGTGCTGGACGAGTACGGGGTCGAGGTAATCGGCATAAACCTGGAGGCGATTCAGAGGGGCGAGGACCGCATAGAGTTCAAGAACACGATGGACAGGCTGGGAATCGCCATGGCCCGGAGCGCGGAGGCGCTGACTGTCGAGCAGGCGGTCAAGGCGGCGGAGGAGCTTGGGTACCCGGCGGTGGTTCGCCCGGCGTACACCATGGGCGGAACCGGCGGCGGCATAGCGTACAACAAGGAGGAACTGCAAACCATCGCCAACCGCGGAATCCAGGCATCGCTTATCGGGCAGGTTCTTATCGAGGAAAGCATTCTGGGCTGGGAGGAACTGGAGGTGGAGGTCGTCCGGGACTCGAAAAACCGGATGGTGGCGGTCTGCATGATCGAGAACATAGACCCGGTGGGGGTTCACACCGGCGACTCCTTCTGCTCCGCGCCCATGCTCACCATAGACGAGGGGCTGCAGGAAAGGCTAAAGGAAACGGCCTTCAGGATAGTGTCGGAGGTCGGGGTTATCGGCGGAACCAACGTTCAGCTCGCCCACGATCCGGCCACCGGCAGAATAGTCGTAATAGAGATAAACCCCAGAACGTCGCGCTCCTCCGCGCTTGCGTCCAAGGCCACCGGTTTTCCAATCGCGTACGTTTCGGCGCTTTTGGCCGCGGGGCTAACGCTGGACGAGATTCCATACTGGAAGGACGGCACCCTGGACAAGTACGTTCCGCACGGGGACTACGTGGTGCTTAAGTTCGCGCGGTGGGCCTTCGAGAAGTTCCCCGGAATCGACGACAAACTCGGAACGCAGATGCGCGCCGTCGGCGAGGTCATGAGCATAGGGCGCACGTTCAAGGAGACCTTCCAGAAGGCGATACGCTCGCTGGAAATAGGCCGCAGCGGACTCGGGTTCGCGAAAAACTTTAACGAGCTTGGCGCGGACGAGCTTCTGCGCAAAATGGCCGTTCCAAACAGCGAGCGGTACTTCATGATTTACGAGGCGCTCCGGAAGGGCGCCGGCGTGGAACGGATTCACGCGGTTACCAAAATCAAGCGGTACTTCCTGGAGCAGATGCTGGAGCTGGTGGAACTGGAGACGGAAATTCTGCGGTACAAAAAACAGGTTCTGCCGGACGACGTTCTGGCCAGGGCCAAAAAGGACGGCTTTGCCGACAAATATCTGGCGCGGCTTCTGGAGGTTCCGGAGGCGTACATCCGGCTGCACAGAACGTTCATAGGGATACGGCAGGAGTGGGACGTGGTTCCGGTCAGCGGCGCGGACGCGGAGTACTTCTACTCCACGTACAACGGCCCGGGCAAACTGGGCGGCGAGCTTTTCGAGTCCAGGGCCGCACGCGGCGTTAAGACCCGGGAAGACGCGGAAGGCGACCGAAAGGTCGTCATACTCGGCGGCGGCCCCAACAGGATTGGGCAGGGCATAGAGTTCGACTACTGCTGCGTCCACACCGCGCTTGCCCTGCGCGAGCTTGGCTTCCGGACAATCATGGTGAACTGCAATCCGGAAACCGTTTCCACCGACTACGACACGTCGGACAAACTTTACTTCGAACCGCTGACGGTGGAGGACGTTCTTTCGATTTGCGAGAACGAAAGGCCCCTGGGGGTAATCGTGCAGTTCGGCGGACAGACTCCGCTGAACATAGCCATGGAGCTTAAAAACGCCGCGGTGCCCGTTCTGGGAACCACGCCGGAGGTTATCGCCCTTGCGGAGGACCGGGACCTGTTCCGAAAAAAAATGGAAAAAATGGGAATCCCCATGCCGGAATCCGGAATGGCGCGAAACCGCGAGGAGGCCGTCGCGGTGGCCGCCGGAATCGGGTACCCGGTTATGGTGCGGCCCTCCTACGTTCTGGGCGGCCGCGCAATGGAAGTGGTTTTCGACGACGAACAGCTCGGAAACTACATCCGGGCCAACGCGCAGTACATCACCGGGGAGGCCCCCGTACTCATAGACCGGTTTCTGGACAACGCGCTGGAGTGCGAGGCGGACGCGCTGGCGGATCGCGGCCGGGCCTTCGTGCCGGCGGTGATGGAACACATCGAGCACGCCGGTATACATTCCGGCGACTCCGCCTGCGTTATTCCCACCGTCAACATATCGGCGGAACAGATCGAAACGATTCGCGAGTACACCCGCAAAATCGCCGGGGAGCTGGGCGTGGTGGGGCTGATGAACATACAGTACGCGATTCACCAGGGCAGGGTTTACGTTCTGGAGGCCAACCCGCGCGCGTCCAGAACCGTGCCGATTGTCTCGAAAATCTGCAACCTGAACATGGCGAACCTGGCCACCAAGATGATCATGGCGGAACACACCGGTGCCGGCGTGGACCTTTCGGCGATGAAAACTCCGGAGATATCGTACTACGGCGTTAAGGAGGCCGTTCTGCCGTTCAACATGTTCCCGGAAGTGGATCCGGTTCTTGGGCCGGAAATGCGGTCCACCGGCGAGGTTCTGGGCCTGTCGGACTCCTTCGCCCTGGCGTACTACAAGGCGCTGGAAGGCAGCAAGACGATTCTGCCGCTTTCCGGATCGGTGCTGATCTCCGTGGGCAGGGGCGACAGGGAGGAGGCCGCGGAGCTTGCGCGAAAGCTTGTCGGGCTCGGCTTCAGGGTCGTGGCCACCAGGGGAACGCACGCGTTCCTGGCCGAAAGGGGCATCGAGGCGGAGGCAATCAACAAGCTGCAGGAGGGCCGGCCCAACATCGAGGACGCGATTAAAAACCGCCGGCTCGACATGATCGTCAACACGCCCAGCGGAAGCAGGCGCAGCAGCGACGACGGCTCCTACATAAGGAAATCGGCAATCCGGCACGGCATTCCGTACATGACCACCGTAACGGCGGCGCTGGCCGGCGTGCAGGGAATCGCGGAAAAAACCGGGAGTTCAGGCGGCGGCGTCCGATCCCTGCAGGAATACCACCGCGGTGCCGGCGGCTGAACCGTCCCGCGGTTCGCGGGACGCGCCGACCGGGGGAGTGTCCGTATGGGAATAAGCGAAAGGCGGGAACGGGAAAAAGGCGAGCGCCGCCGCGCGATTCTGAACTGCGCGCGCGAACTGATTCTTTCGCGCGGGGTGGAACGCGTGAACATGGAGGACATAGCGCAGAAGGCGGAACTTTCCAAGGCGACTCTGTACCTGTACTTTCCCGGCAAGGAAGCCATCTTCAACGAAATCTGCGAGGAGGCGGCGCACGGCTTTCTGGAGTACATGGAACGCGGAACGCGGGACGGACTTACCGGAATGAAGGCGCTGCGGTATCTGTGGCGCGGCTACGAAAGACTGTTCGGCAACGGCGAGGAAATGCTGGTGATTTTCCAGGTGCGAAACTACCTTGACACCTGGCTGCCGACCAGCCCGCACAAGAAGGAAATCAAGTCGCCGCACGTCAACGGCATCGTCCGGATTATGCACGCGGTAATGGAACAGTGCAAGGCGGAAGGCGTTTTCGATCCGGCGCTGGATTCCGGCGCGGCGGTTCGCCTAATCCTTATGATGTTTTCCACCATCATTGGGAACGTCGCGTACCTGCCGCCGGAAAAAAGGAACCCTTCGGCCATGCTCGGCGAGATGTCGAACACCTTTCAGATTATCGTTCGCGGCATGGCCCGGGAGGGCGTTGAGCATTCCCGCCTGGACATCGGCGCGGGGGGCCCCTGACGCTTTCTAGTCCGCCGCGTTCCAGTCCAGCGTAAGGACGCGGTTTTCCGTGAAGTCAAGGAAAAACACGTTGCTCCACACCCTGCTTCCGGCCCCGGCGGAAAGCAGCGTGTCAAGCCCGACGGAGTAGTACACCGCCACGTCCCCCCTTCCGCGAACCACGGCGCTTGTAACGCAGGGAACGGCAATCGGCGGTTCCATACCCCACGAGGGGGGGGCCCCCAGAAGCGCGAACAGGAAAAGCATTATGTCCGCGCCGTAGTACAGCGGGCTTGTCGCCTCTCCGTCCGCTATTTCGGAAACCGCGTAGGGGTTGCCGTCCGGGTCGAAAACCGCTCCGCCGACAGCCGCCAGTCCCCTTGACCTTGGTCTGCTGTCGTCCAGAACGGCCGTGAGTATTCCCACGCCGTCCGGAATTCCGGTGATCCTGATTGCGGAAATCGTTGTTTCCTGTTCCAGCGGCGGTTCCCGCCCGTCCCCGCAGGCGGCAAGGGCCAGAGCGGCCGGTATCAGCGCGGCGCAAAAAAGGGCGCGTTTTTTCATTTCGGGTCTCCTTTGGTTTTCCCCGCGCGGGAACCCCCCCGCAGATTGCGGGGCGACGCGGGCGTTATAAAAAGATAAGCAAAAACCGGCGGAAGTCAAGCGAAAACGGATTTGACCCGCGCCCGGCAATGCCCTATAATGGGACAATGAAAAGGCTCCTGCCCATAGGCATACAGGACTTTGCGGACATACGCGAGGGCGGCTATGTCTACGTTGACAAAACCGCCCGCATCCACGCGCTTATATCCGGTTCCGGAAAGCCGTTTTTCCTGTCCCGGCCCCGGCGTTTTGGGAAATCCCTGCTGTGCTCCACGATTAGGGCGATTTTCGAAGGGCGCAGGGAACTGTTCGGGGAAATCGGGGGCTTTCCGGTGCTCGCAATCGACTCGCTTGAATGGGACTGGAAGAAACGCCCGGTGATTAGGCTGGACATGAACGCCGGGTATACTCAAACGGAGTACGGGGACTTCATTCCGCGCTTTCCCGGGAGCTGAAAAGGGAGGCCGGAAAACAGGGGGTTGTTCTTGACGACGACGACTGCATAAATCGGTTTGCGAGTTTTATAGAAAAATCCTGCGACAAAACCGGGGAAAAAGTCGCGGTCATAATAGACGAATACGACAAACCCATGCTCGGCACCGTCGACAATCCGGAACTTCACGTCAAAATCAGGGATGAGCTGAAAGCCTTTTACGGCATACTGAAATCCTACGACGAGTATCTAAAATTCGTGTTCCTGACCGGTGTCACAAAGTTTTCCCACGTAAACGTGTTTTCCGATTTGAACCACCTGATCGACCTAACCCTTGATCCGGATTATACGGATATCTGCGGCATAACGCAGGAGGAACTGGAGGTCTGCTTTGAACCGGAGATAGAATCCGTCTCGAAGGAAACCGGAAAAAGCCGGGGGGAATATCTGGAAGAGTTGCGGCGCTATTATAACGGCTACAGGTTCTCCAAAAAGCCCCTCAAGGTCTACAACCCGTTCGGCCTGCTAAATCATTTCGGCAACAAAGGCAGGTTTCTGTCCTACTGGTACGACACCGGCACCTTTTTGGTAAAGCTGATTATCGGGCAAAAAACAAACATCGTGGAACTTGGCAACCTGCGGGTCGGGTACGACGACTTCCGCAAGTACGACGTCGAAAACATGAGGGCCGCGCCGCTGCTTTACCAGAGCGGGTATCTGACCATAGCGGACTACGACGAAAAGCGCGGACGCTTTACCCTGGATTATCCGAACGACGAGGTGCGATCGTGTTTCGCCGGTTCTCTGCTGGAACGTTACGCCCCGGTGCCGGAACCCGCTTCCGGATCGCTTTCCACGCGGCTTTTTGACGCGTTTTACGACGGCGACGTCGATTCGGCTATGCGCGTGCTTAAGGGCTTTTTTGCGGCAATCCCCTACGACATAATCAGGGAAAGCGAGAACTACTACCAGACCGCGCTGCACCTGATATTCACCATGCTTGGGTTAAAATGCCGTTCCGAGGTGCGGATTGCGGCGGGGCGAATAGACACGCTGGTTGAAACCGACGACACGGTGTACTGCTTCGAGTTTAATCTGGACAAAACCGCCGACGAGGCGCTGGCCCAGATAGACGCCAAAGAGTACCTGCTGCCGTGGAAAGGAAGCGGGAAAAAGCTGTTTAAGGTCGGCGTTTCGTTTGATCCCGAAAAGCGCAACATCGACGAATGGAAAGCGCCGGGGAGCCCGGCTTGTCCCTCCGTACCGCGAAAAACCGCGTAAGCGGCATCCGCCTCGGGGCGCGGGCCAAAACCGGGCGCGGCCGTAACGGCCGGCCGGGGTTTGCCGCCAAAAAAAACGCTCAAAAACCAAAACCGCGCCAGAATCGGGAGAAAACTCCCGAAAAAAACAGGAGTAAATCATGGATGTTTCCCCGGGGGATTTCGCGTACAATGGTAGTGGGCAAAACTTGTTGCAACCACCCCAGAATAGGGCACAGGACGCTTGTAGAGGGGCGTAGAGGCATGCATCTTCCCTGATACAACGAGCCTATCTTATTTTCTGTGTAAATGCCTAGTGCACCACGAAAGCTAAACCCGTGGATACAAATGCCGCAGCCTGATCCTTGCGTCCGCCGTGGTGAACTGCCATCGCACCGTGACTTTCTCGGCGTTCCGCCGCGCCACCCATGACCGTACCT
>Ga0209755_10003924_pt1 | contig 18047 bp, 15 predicted proteins | sample TergutCo191P1_FD_187301 | JGI IMG/M metagenome (GOLD analysis project Ga0209755, IMG submission 187301) | Cornitermes sp. P1 segment gut microbial communities from Petit-Saut dam, French Guiana - Co191P1 (SPAdes) (version 2) | ecosystem: Host-associated > Arthropoda: Insects > Digestive system...
GCCGTCTGTGCAAAAGTACGGAGATGATGTGTCAGTTTCGATGTATAATTACGACCGCCCGGCTTATACCGGACTGGTTTATCCGATTGAGTGTTATTTCCCCACATGGGTTATTCCGGAGGACCACTCTGTTACAAAAGCGATGGCACGGAGTTATTATAAGCTATATGGTGCAAGTCGTTTCGGCTCTGCGGGAACAGATGAGGAGCGTAAGAAGCGGGCTTTGATTGATAAGTGGACTTTTTCGACAAACGGTGTTACCATTATGGGGCGGCACGGAATACCTTGCATTGGGTTCGGTCCGGGGGCGGAAGCCGAAGCTCATGCGCCGAATGAAAAGACATGGAAGCAAGACCTCGTAACAGCGGCAGCAGTATATGCGACGTTGCCGGGTATGTATTTGGAGCAACAAAAATAACTTTTCAGAATTTCTGAGTTGTTGTGTGTAGTCCTCGGAATCACTGACAACTCAGACAAAAAACTATCCATTCAGTTCAGTAAACTTTGTATTAACATACGAATATAATTCAATAATATGAATAAATGTTGTAATGATGTAATTGATGTGGTAGAATTCCGTAATACCTAGCCAAGGGCTTAGCGAGAGGATTATAGCTTGGCTAAATAATTACGGAGGATGAAAAATGAAAAAAAGAATAATCGCGACACTTATGCTTGTAGCAATGATTACCGCTCTGGTGGCGGCATGCGCTCAAGATGACTCACCCGCAAACGGCGGTGCCGATGCAAATGGCGGCGAAGGAACTTTGGTAGGAAACGACCACTTAATTGTAGTTGCCAGAGGGCTTGCTGTAAATATGCATCCTCATGAAGCACTTGATATGAACTCTGCATACTTACTCAACCTCGTGTTTGACCCGCTCTTTAGACTCAATTATGCAACGATGGAAATTGAGTATGCACTTGCTGAGAGTTCAGAAATGTCAGAAGATGCAACTTCGCTTAACATAACGTTACGCCCGGGTGTAACGTTCCACAACGGCGACCCGGTAAATGCCGAAGTCGTCAGAGACTCTTTGTACCACACGATAAATTCACCTCTTGTCGGATTTTTAATCTCGATGGTCGATAACATTGAAGTCAATGATGAGCTTAACTTGACGATTAATCTGGCCGGTCCGTTTGCGCCAATTCGCCGTCACTTGACTCACAGCGGAACTTCCATTATCCACCCTGACACCACAAACGACAATCCAATCGGAACCGGTGCTTTCATTCAAGAGAGCATAGTGCTTGATGATAGGGTAGAGCTTGTTGCCAATGAGAATTGGTGGGGTGAAAATGCCGGAATTAACAGAATAACATGGCGTGCAATGCCGGAAGGTACTGCAAGACTTATTGAAATTGAGACCGGCGGAGCGCATATTGCGTGGGATGTAAACCCGAGCGACTTGCCGCGTATAGAGGCACATGAGAATCTTAACGTTCACAGAAGTTCAAGCATTGAAACACATTTCATGGCTTTTCAATGCGAGAAGGCACCATTTAACGATATTCGCGTACGTCATGCTATAGCTTATGCTCTTGATATTCCGCTCCTTTCATTCACGGCGTACGAGGGTACAGGCTCCCCGGCTGATAGTTTTCTTACCCCTGTTGTTGTCTATCATCACTCTATTGCGCCCCGCGTACAAAACCTTGACAGAGCAAGAGAATTGATGGCTGAAGCGGGTTTTGAAGACGGGTTTTCCACTACTCTGGAGTTTAACAGTGAAAACCAAATATATGCACAGCTTGCTGTTATGATTGCAAGTATGCTCAGAGAAATCAACATCAATGCAGAAATTCTGCAATTTGAGTGGGGTGCATACCTTGACCGTGTTCTTGCAGGTGAGCATGAGTTAATGCTTCTTTCATGGAATACAATTACAGGGGACGCAGATTACGGACTGTTTGATACCCACCATTCAAGCGGATTCCCATTTGGCGGAAATCAATCTTTCTACAGCAATCCGGCAACCGATGCGTTACTTGAAGAAGGTCGCTCGACTTTAGACTCTGCTCGCAGAGCCGAGATTTACAGACAGGTTCAAGAACAAGCGTTTGAAGCTGCAAATATTCTCAATATTCATCACGATGAAAGGCTTCATGCCGCTGTTGCAGGTGTTCGCGGATTTGGTGTAAACCCCACCGGAATCATCGACCTCTGGAACGTATACTTTGGCTAATTTAGCTTAGCAAAAACAGAAAATGTCGGCAAGGGGCTCCGGTTCCTTGCCGATGATACAAAAGAAACCCACAGCAAGGAGGTGATGGTCGGTTGCATAAGTATATACTGCGCAGATTATTGATGATGATTCCTGTTCTGATTGGAGTCACGTTTGTTATATTCACACTTACGTATATTACCGAAGGCGATCCTGCCCGTATGCTTGCAGGGATTCAAGCACCTGAGGAGCAGGTTGAACAACTGCGTGAGCAACTTGGGCTCAATGACCCGTTTGCTGTGCAGTATTTCAGGTATATTACCAACGTCGCCAGACTTGACTTCGGAACGTCTTTTGCGACAGGCAGACCTGTTTTTGATGAAATAATAAGCCGTTTCCCGACAACTATGCACCTGACGGCAATGAGTATCATTATTGCTGTTTTAGTCGGCGTTCCGCTTGGAATACTCAGTGCTACTAAGCAATACTCGATTTTTGACGGTGCTGCAACTTTTGTTGGGCTAATGGGTATTTCAATTCCAAACTTCTGGCTCAGTTTGATGTTGATTTTGTTGTTTGGAGTTCATCTCGGCTGGTTGCCTACATCAGGATTTGATACACCAACCCAGTGGATTTTACCCTCTTTTTCAATCGGAATATCGTCTGCTGCAATAATAATGCGAATGACACGCTCCAGTATGCTGGAGGTACTTCGTCAGGATTATATCAGAACTGCAAAAGCAAAAGGGCAAAAAGGTTCTGTAATCATTTTCCGACATGCACTTAAAAATGCACTGATTCCTGTTATAACGATTGTGGGGCTTGAGATTGGTGTGCTATTAGGCGGTGCAATTTTAACAGAGAATATATTCTCGATAGCCGGTATAGGCCGTTTCATGGTTGATGCAATAGCCAGGAGGGATTACCCTGTAATACAGGGTGGTGTCTTGCTCCTTGCTCTGACATTCAGCCTGGTCAATTTGATTGTTGATGTTATATATGCTTATGTTGATCCGCGAATACGTTCCCAGTACAAGTAACGGGGCAAAGAGTAATTTTATTTAAGGTGAACTTGATATTATGGGTGATGTTACTGTTAATGTTAATAATGAATCTAAGAAGAAACGTAGCCAACTGCACGATGTCTGGCGGCGGTTTCGCAAGAGTCCTATTGCGATGATTGGACTTTTCATTGTCATTTTTATGGTTTTGGTTGCGATTTTTGCAGATGTTATAGCTCCGAGTGATGGGAGAAATCCCGGTTATGATATTCACAACCTCGGAAACAGGTTTCAAGCCCCGAATGCAGAACATATCATGGGTACAGATGAGTTTGGGCGCGACATTTTTGCGCGAGTTGTTCACGGCTCAAGGGTGTCTTTGCTTGTTGGTTTTATTGTTGTTACTTTTTCAATGACTCTGGGCGTTATAGTCGGTGCAATTGCAGGCTTTTTCGGTAAAGTTGCCGAAAATATCCTTATGCGTTTTATTGATGTCCTTTTGTCGATTCCTCCGATTTTGCTTGCAATTTCAATTGCGGCTGCAATGCGACCGGGGATGATGAGCATTGTTCTTGCTGTAGGTATAGGTGCTTTGCCGCTTTATGCCCGCGTTATGAGAGCTTCCGTGCTTACGGTAAAAGAGCAGGAATTTATTGAAGCGGCCTACTCGATTGGTGCGAGCAAGTTTCGGATTATCAGAAAGCATGTTCTTCCGAATTGCATTGCTCCGATAATTGTTCAAGCAACAATGGGGCTTGCTTATGCTATTTTATGGGCTGCTGCACTGAGTTTTCTGGGAATCGGGATACAGCCGCCAACACCCGAATGGGGTGCTATGCTTTCCGAAGGAAGAATGTATATCCGTGACCACTGGCATATGGTAATGTTCCCGGGAATGGCAATAGCTATTATGATTTTTGCCCTAAATATGATGGGCGACGGTCTGCGTGACGCATTCGACCCAAGGCTTAAAAAGTAACCTGAGGTGAAAACATGTCGGATATATTGCTTAAAATAGAAGATTTGACTATACATTATATCACTGACGATGGCACAGTCCATGCTGTCAATGACTTAAATCTGTCGCTTAACAGGGGAGAAACCCTCGGGCTGGTGGGTGAAACCGGGGCAGGAAAGACGACTACCGCCTTGAGTATCATGGGTCTTGTGCCAAACCCTCCGGGTAAAGTGATAAGCGGGGAAGTCGAGTTTGAGGGTGAGAAACTCTTTGAAAAAAGTGAAGCCGAACTCAGGCAAGTTCGCGGGAACAAGATTTCAATGATTTTTCAAGACCCAATGACGAGCCTAAATCCGATAATGACTGTGCGTGACCAGATTGCAGAGGTTGTGTTACTGCATGAAAATCTCACTGCTAAAGAGGCAAAAGAAAAGGCAGATGAGATGCTTTTAAAAGTCGGCATAAGGGCAGACAGGGCAAAGGAGTTTCCTCACCAATTTTCAGGAGGAATGCGCCAGAGGGTCGTTATTGCAATTGCGCTTGCGTGTAATCCTGCGCTTTTGATAGCCGATGAACCAACCACCGCTCTTGATGTGACGATACAGGCACAGGTGCTTGAGCTGATGAAAGAGCTAAAAATAGAATTCAACACTGCCATGATTATGATAACACATGATTTAGGTATTGTTGCAGAGATATGTGATAATGTAGCTATCATGTATGCCGGAAGCGTTGTTGAGCAGGCGGGAAAAGAGGAGCTTTTTACAAATCCGAAGCATCCTTATACTATCGGACTATTTAACTCCATACCTGATATTGATAGTGATGATTCGGTTTTAAAACCAATTAAAGGGCTTATGCCGGATCCGACTAATCTTCCGACAGGATGTCCGTTTCATCCACGTTGTGATTCAGCATTGCCGCAGTGTTCGGAAATCTTGCCTAAACGCACGGAGATTTCCGCAAACCATTACGTGAAATGCCTGCTTTTTGATGGAGGTGGTTAAGTCTTGTCTAATGCGCTTTTAGAGGTCAAGAACCTGAAAAAATATTTTAAGACTACCAAGGGTATGTTGCACGCAGTTGATGATATTTCTTTTACCATCAACAAAGGTGAAACTCTCGGATTGGTTGGTGAGTCAGGTTGCGGGAAATCCACCACGGGAAGAGTGGTCCTGCGTCTTTTGGAATCCACGGCAGGAGAGGTTTTGTTTGACGGTGCTGATGTGTTGGCGTTTAATAAAAAGGAACTGAAACGTTTTAGGGAAAATGCTCAAATCGTTTTTCAGGACCCGTTTGCGTCTCTCAACCCCAGAATGACTGTCGCAGAGATAATAGGCGAGCCGCTTGTTATAAATAAAAAAACAGCAAACAGGGCTGATTTAAATAACCGTGTGACCAAACTCATGGATACTGTAGGTCTTGCTTCTCGCTTTGAAAATTCATATCCGCACGAACTCGACGGCGGCAGACGGCAACGTATAGGTATTGCCAGGGCTTTGGCGCTCAATCCCTCTTTCATTGTACAAGATGAGCCGGTTTCCGCTTTGGATGTTTCGATTCAGGCTCAGATTCTTAACTTGATGGACGAGCTTCAAAAAGAGTTTAAACTTACATATCTGTTTATATCCCATGATTTGGGCGTAATTAAGCATGTAAGTACAAATATTGCAGTTATGTATCTGGGGAAAATTGTAGAAATGTCAGATTACAGTTCGATTTTTAAAAATCCTCTGCACCCTTACACAAAGGCACTGCTCTCAGCGATTCCTATTCCAAGGGTAGATAAGAAAAGGGAAAGAATCATTTTGGAAGGTGATGTTCCAAACCCGATAGAGCCGCCTCCCGGTTGCAGATTTTACGGCAGGTGTTTTTGCAGAAAAGATATTTGCAAAGATACCGACCCGGAGCTTAGACAGGTTTCGGAAAAGAGATTTGTCGCATGTCATGTTGCTACATGATTTTAATATGAGTTTATCTGCAATTAATTTTTCAAAAATAGGTAAAATCCTGCTGCATTCAGTAATTTCCATAGCCGTAATATGTGTTGCGGCTTTGATTTATGGGCGGATTGTAGCGGGCTTTTTTACACCTGCCTATATTTTTCGAGCAAATTTTCTTGTTGGAGCGATTATTATTATGATTGGTCTGGTAGTGTTTATGATTCCGACACGCCTGACGGTTCTCCATAAACTAAAAGGCAATAAACTCGTAGACCACTCAAATTACGCTTCATTTATTATGGAAGAGAAAGAGCAAAAACGTAAATTAGCATATGAGTTTATTTATCTCGGCATATGTATTATAGCGATAGCAGCACTTGTGCAGATGCTACTATCGCTTATCGTATGATATAGCTACTTATTAGTTGCTCTTTTTCATGAACTCCAGCACTTCGTTGTCTATCATGCCAAAGGGAGCAAGTCGCTCGTCAAAATTCTCCGTAAGGCTGTATAGGTTAAATGCGTCGTGCATATCTTGATTCCAGTCTGCACTGGTGTCACCGCTGTAGTGACCGCTTTTAGTCAGCACACTTAATAAGTAGCTTTTTATGTCTCCTTCGATTTTGGAGATATTGCCTTCTTTTGTTTTCCCAAAATAGAAGCGGGACATATCAAGCAGACGCCTCAGTTCCGCAATGGGGTTTTTGTGGTCGTCAATGCGCAAATCCACGAGTCTGTCAGAGAACCCACCATAACCTGCGCCGACTTTGACAACGTAAATTGCGGCAGATTGCATTCCACGGCTGTCGCCGCCCGCATTTTGTCCTGCTGTCAGAGATTCCATAAGTTTTGTAGCCAGGTCGCCTTTGGTATCAACAAAGGTTTTTGCCATTGCGTCAACTACGTTTGCTCCTGTCAAAATATTGCCTTGTGCTGCAAAGTTCTTTTCTGCTATTCCGCCTGCCCAGTCTGTGCAGTCCTTTCCTGTAAAGGTGGCACTCCGACCTTTGACATCTACTACACCAACTTGTCTCACGTCTTTTCCTTCGTCGGCATCTGTCATTGTTTTTATGACTTCTTCAGGGTGAAGCCCTTTTTCCATCAATTCAATTCCTTTGTTGCCATAGGATAGGTTTGCCCAAGCCTGCGTCGCTACTGCGCCAATGCCGCCTTTTGCCCAGGGCACAGCACTGCCGACAGCAGGAAATTTTGACTGTACCGCAACGCCTACTTCTTCGCTGTCGGGGTCACAGCCAACAATTGAGTATGTGGAAATGCATCGTTTTGAATAATTTATTTTCATAAAAATCCTCCATTTAATGGTATCTTTTAAAAGTATATCACATCAAATAAAGAGCTGCAAGGGGTTTGACGATACTACAGTTGGCGATTTTAGTTTTGATGTGGACGGCTCTAAAAAAGTGTGATACAATTGTGCTAAACTTGAAAGGCAGGGTGAATGATGATTAAAAACTTAATTGAGCAACTTAGGAAACTTAAAACCGATGGTATGTATAATGATGATTTTCTTTTGACTTGGGAGAAGTCTGATGATGAGATTGCGGCGGTGTTTGCTGTTGCGGATGCACTTCGTTTGCTACGTGTCGATAATAAGTCTGCTCGAATTTTTGATAGTGGGCTGGCTGTGAGTCTTTTCAGGGATAATTCTACAAGAACGCGTTTTTCATATGCTTCTGCCGCTAATATGCTAGGCCTTGCAGTGCAGGATCTTGATGAGGGCAAGAGCCAGATTGCACATGGGGAAACTGTTCGTGAAACCGCAAATATGGTTTCTTTTATGGCTGATGTCATTGGTATTCGTGATGATATGTATATCGGCAAGGGTAATACATATATGAAGGAAGTTGCAAATGCCGTTGCGGAAGGGTATCGTGACGGCGTTTTAGAGCAACGTCCGACGCTTGTAAACTTGCAGTGCGACATTGACCACCCCACTCAATCTATGGCAGATATGCTACACATAATTCACCACTTTGGCGGTATAGAAAATTTAAAAGGTAAGAAAATCGCCATGACCTGGGCTTATTCACCGTCATACGGCAAGCCGCTTTCTGTTCCGCAAGGGGTTATCGGGCTTATGTCACGCTTTGGCATGGACGTTTGCCTTGCACATCCCGAGGGTTATGATGTGATGAGCGATGTGGTGGATATTGCAGGTAAAAACGCAAGTGAATGCGGCGGCAGGTTTATCAAAACAGGCGATATGAAAGAAGCGTTTCGTGATGCTGATATAGTTTATCCAAAGAGCTGGGCACCTTATGCAGCGATGGAAAAAAGAACAAATCTCTACGGCGACGGCGATGATGCAGGTATTAAGGCACTTGAAAAAGAGTTGCTCGGACAAAATGCACTACACAAAGACTGGACTTGTACAGAGGACATGATGAAACTCACGAAAAACGGCAAGGCTTTGTATATGCACTGCCTGCCTGCCGATATTTCGGGTGTTAGCTGTGAAGCGGGAGAGGTTGAGGCTTCTGTGTTTGAGCGTTATCGTGTGCCGCTTTACAAAGAAGCGGGCTTCAAGCCGTATATTATTGCTGCCATGATGTTTCTTGCTAAATGCAAAGACCCGGCGGGAATGCTTGAAAGATTATGCAAAGACGAAACAAACCCAAGATTTAAGTAATTCTATGCGAGACTGATTATTTATCGTAGAGGACGCAGCTCCATGCGTTCCGTGAAAGGGGAACTATGAAAAGAATTGTATTGGCTCTTGGCGGGAATGCTCTGGGGGATAATCTCCATGAGCAGATGAAAGCCATAAAATCCGCCTCTAAAGCGATTGCCGACCTTATAGCAGATGGGCTTGAAGTTGTTATAACACATGGAAACGGGCCGCAAGTCGGTATGATAAACCTCGCGATGGAGACTGCACAAAAGGTTGATGACAGCCTGTTTTATATCCCTATGTCGGTGTGCGTGGCAATGAGTCAGGGATATATCGGTTATGATATTCAAAATGCTCTGCGTGAAGAATTAATCAGCCGAAACATTAAAAAGCCTGTTGCTACAATTATCACACAAACTTTAGTAGATGCGGACGACCCGGCTTTTCTCAATCCTTCAAAACCGATAGGTGCTTTTTACACAGAGAGCGAAGCTATTGAAATGACAAGCCGCGGTTATGACATGAAAGAAGATGCAGGGCGCGGATTCAGACGTGTTGTAGCTTCCCCTAAGCCTATTGGCATTGTTGAGAGTGATGCCGTTCTTGCGTTGCTCAACGCAGGACAAATCCCGATTGCAGTCGGCGGTGGCGGTATTCCTGTCAAGAGGGTTGCAAACAGGCAGCTAAAGGGGACTTCTGCGGTTGTTGATAAGGATTTTGCCAGTGCAAAGCTTGCTGAGGAGCTTGATGCTGATATGCTGGTTATATTGACTGCTGTGGAAAAGGTTGCAATTAACTATGGGAAGCCTGATGAGGAGTGGCTTAGCGAACTGTCATCAGAGGACGCTGAGCGATATATCTCCGAAGGGCATTTTGCACCCGGCTCAATGCTTCCTAAGGTCGAAGCTGCTTTGCTGTTTGCAAAGTCAGGCAGCAACCGCAAGGCTCTTATTACTAAACTTGAAACAGCTCGTGAAGGTCTTGCGGGCAAGACAGGCACGGTCATAACGGGGCGGTAGGGGACGATGGTAATCGTCCCGCGCCATAAAGAGCAGGAGAGTGAGTATATATGATAACATATACGATAGAATCGGATGTGAGTGTAGCTGACTTTATCATGCCTGCAATTCTTATATCCGGACTCGTCATATTCGCCATTGTTTTGTGTACGATATTTTTTCGCTCACTTATTATCGGCAATGCACTATATGGTACCAATCAAGAGAAGAGCATCAAGCAATTTATGAAGTCGCAGACATTGGTAGATAGGTTGTTTATGACGTACATATGGAAGTTCTCATTAGAGAAAAAGCAAAATTTGGGATTTGTTATATGGTTTCTGATCTGTCATTTTATTCATATAGCATCATCGCTGGTTTTTCTTTTCTGGATATGGTATGAGGGATATCTTTTTCTATCATCAGAGCGAGGTTTGATTTTTGAGTTTTATGTTTTAGGAATGAGGATTACACACGGCAATGTTTTTGAGACGTTGTTTACTCTGATTATCGCTTCGCTTCCTGTAAGTATATTGTTATCTATACCTTTTACAGTGTTTCTTAAAAGGAATAAAGACAAAGACACGGGGACGGTTCATCTGTCTGATAGGTTACCACCACCCCCTCACTAAGGGAGATACAAAATAATATCCGCCGGTGTTAAGGTAAGGGCAAGTAGCTAAAATGGGGTAATAATGAAGATTTCTGCGATTTTGCTTGCTGCGGGCTTGTCTCGCAGAATGGGTGAAGATAAACTTTTGCTCATGCATAAAGGGCAGAGCTTGCTTAGGCTAGCCCTAAAGCTTTTGTCTGAACTTACTGTGTTTGAGCGGTTTGCGGTTACAACGGAAATGCGGCGCGATAGCATGGAAACTTCGGAAAATATTCGGTTTGTTTTGAATAATAATCCTCAAATTGGACAGAGTGAGAGTATAAGGCTCGGTGTCTCCGAGGCAACAGGCTCACATTTTATGTTTTTGGTCGCTGACCAACCGCGGCTCACAGTATCCGCGCTAGAGCCGATTTTTACTGCAGTGCGGGAAAATCCGGATAAGATAGTTTTTCCGCTTGTGAGAGGGAAGCCATCGTCGCCTGCTGTTTTTCCGGCGAGGTTTAAAACTGAGTTGCTTGCTTTATCGGGCGATATGGGCGGCAGGGAAGTTCGCAGAGCGTTTCCTGAGCTGTGCTATGGTGTTGATATAGAAAATCCCGATGATTTTGTCGATGTCGATGATACAAGCGATTATGATGAGCTTTTGGAAAAATGTGATAAATAGATTTTTGAAGACACAAAAGCGAAACAACAACTAAACAATAACTCTTGACAATGTTCAAAATATAGTGTATAGTCGAAAAATCTGAACAAACAATACTGAGGGAGAATCAAAATGAACATTAAAAATGCGACGGAAGTTCTCGGCAAAGCACTAAACTATCTTGAAAAGGGTCCGTTGACCGAAAGTGATAAAATAGCGATGGTTGAAGAAAGTGTCGTTAACTTCAAGGAGTATGTAAATCCGGGTTGGTTTGAGTACACGAAGTCGTTATCAACCGATGCTACAGCCATTGAGTGGGAAGGTGACGGCTGCCGTGTAAGAGACATTAACGGAAATGAGTTTATCGACTGTCTCAGCGGGTATGGCGTGTTCAATTTTGGACATAAAAATCCTGAAATAGTCAAATATGTTAAAGCTCAACTTGAACGCCAAGGGTTGCAGACCGGACACCTAACCGATCCAATGCGAGGATACCTTGCCAGAGCAATGGCTGAGATTACCCCGGGTGACTTGCGTTACTGTTTTTTCACCAACGGCGGCGCGGAGGCTGTTGAAATTGCGCTGAAGCTTGCGCGAATAGCGACCGGCAAGCAATGGTATATATCTACCACCGGCGGCTTTCACGGAAAGAGCTACGGTGCTCTTGCCGTTACAGGAAAAGCAAAGTGGCGCACGCCGTTTCTGCCTTTAATGCAGCATGTTGTACACGCAACTTACGGAGATATTGAAGATATGCAAAAGACTATCGAAAAGCTCAAACGCGTGGGTGAAAGCATAGCCGCCGTAATTTTAGAACCGATTCAAGGTGAAGCCGGTGTTATCATTCCCCCTGAGGGGTATTTGAAGTCGGTAAGGGAGCTTTGTGATAAACATGAAATCCTCCTTATACTGGATGAAATCCAAACAGGCATGGGCAGAACAGGTTCTTATTTTCGATGTGAAGCCGAGGGTGTGGTGCCTGATATTCTTGCATATGGAAAGGCTTTCGGTGGCGGAATAATGCCGATTACAGGTATTATTGCGAGACCGCATCTCTGGGACAATCTGGTCGAAAACCTTTGGATTTTAGGGTCTCCGACTTTTGGAGGGAATCCCTTGGCTTGCTCAGCCGCTCTCGGAGCACTAAATTATATGATTAAACACAATGTTCCAAAGCAAGCAAAGGAAAAAGGTGAATTTATGTTGGCGAGGCTTAAAGCCCTCCAAAGTAAATACCCGAAGGTGCTTAAAGATGCCCGCGGCATTGGTATGCTTAGTGCCTTGGAGTTTTACGATGAAGCGGTGGGCTACAGGTTTGCCAAAGAGATGTATGCGCGCAAGGTTATGACCGCGGGAACACTAAATAACTCATTAACCATACGCATTCAACCTCCTTTAATCATAAGTATGGAGGATCTTGAAACTGCGCTTGTTTGTATGGATGAAGCACTTGCTGTAATTGCTCACACATAAAAATGAATCGTCACTGCATTTAGAAAGTATTTGCAAGCATTAAGCAGGTTTTTTCTGCAGGGATGACGAGCCGAAAGAGGAAAACTTGGTTACATTAAATATAAACAATCAAACTGTCTCTTGTCCGAGCGTCGATAAAAAGCTTATGGCATTTCTTCGAGATGATTTGCGCCTTACATCTGTTAAGGATGGTTGCAGTGAGGGGGCTTGCGGCTCTTGTATGGTGCTTGTTGACGGCAAGGTTACGAGGGCTTGTTTGCCTTTTGTTTCCTCGTTGGCTGATAAGAAAGTTTTGACTGTTGAGGGGCTTTCGAAGCGGGAGCAGAGTGTATTCTCTTATGCTTTTTCTGCTTCGGGGGCTGTGCAGTGCGGATTTTGTATACCGGGTATGGTAATCAGCGCAAAGGCACTCATAGACGCGAACCCGTCGCCTACTCGCCATGATGTCAAAAAGGCAATTCATGTGAATATTTGCAGATGCACAGGTTATGTGAAGATTGAAGACGCAATTTTACTGGCGGCGGAGTTTTTCAGGGAAAACAAAGAGATTCCCGCACATTCTTTTTCGGGTCATATAGGGGAGAATGTTTTTCGTTTAGATGCAGACGAAAAGGTGCTGGGAACAGGTATTTATACTGATGATATGGTAGTGCCGGGTATGGTGTATGCGAGTGCTTTACGTACCAAATATCCTCGCGCAAGGGTGCTGCGCATTGACGCATCTGAGGCTTTGGCGCACTCCGAATGTATTGCGGTAATAACGGCTGAAGATGTACCGGGTGATATAAAGTGCGGGCATTTGGTGAAGGATTGGGATGCCTTAATTGCTGAGGGGGAGATTACCCGATATATCGGAGATTCTGTCGCCATTGCTGTTGCTCTCACAAAAGAAGCTCTTGATACCGTGCTTTCGCTTATAACAGTGGAGTATGAGGTGCTTGAGCCTATGACATCTCCCGCTTTGGCATTAGCAGACGGTGCGCCGCTCATTCACGAGGATTTTAGCGAAAATGTTCTCAGCAGACAGGCAATAAGCAAAGGTGATGCCGACAAGGCTATCGCAGAATCCGCATTTGTCGTTACGCGGCATTACAGCGTGCCTTTTACCGAACATGCCTTTTTAGAACCTGAGTGCGCAATAGCAATGCCTGATGGCGATGATGGTTTAATGCTCTATACCGGAGGGCAGAGCATTTATGATGAGCAGAGAGAGATAAGCGGTTTGCTCGGTTTGCCTAAAGAAAAAATCCGTGTGCGGTCGTGTCTTGTCGGCGGCGGGTTTGGCGGAAAAGAGGATATGAGTGTTCAGCACCATGCGGCTCTCGCGGCGTGGATAGTTAAACGACCTGTTAAAATAAAGTTTTCACGCAAGGAAAGCATGATGGTTCATCCAAAGCGTCATGCTATGGAGATTGATTTCACGACAGCATGTGATGAAAACGGCAAAATAACCGCGGTGAAAGCAAAAATTGTGTCGGACACGGGTGCTTATGCGAGTCTCGGAGGTCCTGTTTTGCAACGGGCTTGCACACATGCAGGCGGCCCGTATAATTATCAAAACATTGATGTAGAAGGCACGGCTGTGATTACAAATAATCCTCCCGCCGGGGCGTTTCGCGGGTTTGGAGTGCCGCAGTCAACTTTTGCTATGGAGAGTAACTTAAATCTGCTCGCTGAGATGGTCGGGATTTCTCCTTGGGAGATACGGTTTCGTAATGCCATACGCCCCGGGCAAGTGCTGCCGAATGGCCAGATTGCGGATGAAAGTTCGGCTCTGTCAGAATGTTTGCTTGCGGTTAAAAATGCTTTTGAAAGATCGCCCTACACGGGAATTGCGTGTGGCTTTAAGAACTCGGGACTCGGTGTAGGCGTGCCTGATATCGGCAGATGCATTATTTCTGTAGAAAGCGGAAAAGTTCATGTCCGCTCAAGTGCGGCATGTATAGGGCAGGGAATGGCTACTATTCTGATGCAGATGGTCTGCCAGACGCTTGATTTGCCGCCGGAGCTGGTTGTCATTGAGCCGCCCGATACGGCTCGCACCCCAAACGCCGGAACAACAACGGCATCACGCCAGACACTATTCTCAGGTGAGGCAGCAGTCATTGCGGCGAAGCAGCTCTTAAAAGACATGCAAGACAAGGAAGACAAGGGGACGGTTCATCTGTCTTATGCAAGACAAGGGGACGGTTCGTCTGTCTTATGCAAAAGAAAAAAAGTATCTACCGATGCGTCAAAGACAGAGGGACTGTCCCCGTGCCTTTCCACCGATTCAAAGACAGATGAACCGTCCCCCTGTCTTGCCCCGTGCCTTTCCCAACTAAACGGCAAGGAATATTACGGCGAATATAAACCGCATACAGACCCGATGGGTAGTGATAAAAAGAACCCTGTGAGTCACGTTGCTTACGGTTATGCGGCGCAGGTGGTAGAGCTTGAGGAGTCGGGCAGGCTTAAAAAGGTCACAGCTGCGTATGACATGGGAAATGTCGTCAACCCCAAGTCTGCCGAGGGGCAGATTGAGGGCGGCATTGTCATGGGGCTTGGTTATGCTCTGACTGAGGATTTTCCGCTGGATAACGGTGTTCCGACGGCGAAGTTTGGCACACTCGGGTTATTTCGCGCAACAACGTCTCCTGAGATTGAGACAATAATTGTAAAGCCGGAAGACAGGGGGACAAGACAGGGGGACGGTTCCTGTGTCTTTGAAACATCGGTAGATAATTTTATTCTTCTGCATAAGACAGATGAACCGTCCCCGTGTCTTACAAAGACAGATGAACCGTCCCCCTGTCTTTCTCCTGCTTATGGTGCAAAAGGTGTTGGGGAGCTTGCGACAATCCCTACTGCACCCGCTGCTGCAGGAGCTTATTACAGGCTTGACAAAATATTCAGACCAAAATTACCGATGGAGGATACATTTTATGACAAATGAGAAACTGATTGAGATTGCAAAGGAAGCAAGGGAAAATGCGCGGGTAGACATTTCGGGATTTAAGGTTGGGGCAGCTCTTTTGACAAAAGACGGGAAAGTGTTCAAAGGTTGCAACATCGAGGACCCTTCAGGGATTGGGGTTACAAATATTTGCGCTGAGCGGTGCGCTATTGTAAAGGCTCTCTCCGAGGGCAGCGACGACTTTGAAAAAATTGCCGTTGTCGGTGGCCCCGATAAGCTTATTTTCTGCGCTCCGTGCGGTGCTTGCAGACAGTACCTAAACTCATGGTGCCGTAGCATCAAGGTCGTAATGCCTGATGAAAATGGTAAAATAAAAGAGTACAGCATGAGCGAATTATTGCCGTACTCTTTTGATGAAACTTTTTGATGTGACCTTTATTGTTGCGCCGTGAAACTATAAACTACTTCAGGGCTTCATCAAGCATCGCTTGCGTAATATGCTTTCCGCTGAACATACCAAGGGCACGGATAGGCATTTCTTTTGACATAGCGGCAATCATGTCAGCCATGGGATTTGGATTGTTTTCATCGTTTTTGCCCATGTTTGCAAGCATTGGAGAATCAGATTTGATTTTTTCTATAAATGCTGCACCCTTTGCGTCTCCCATGAAGTCCATGACTGTAGAGTTGAGTGTGAGTGGGCGAATGACAGGTTTTACAGGGGTTATGGTAATATCTCTTTCCACGCGTATATCCTGAGAAGATGATCCTACCATCAAAGTGTATGTGCCGCCGTCAATACGCCACTCTTTGCGGTTTGCATCGTAAAATGCGAAAGAACGTTTGTCAAGCGTGAATGTGACAGTTTTTTCCGCACCTGCGTTTAGGCTTACTTTTTTGAACCCTTTTAACTCTTTAACCGGTCTTACAACGCTTTCCATCTTGGGAGCAACGTACAGTTGTACAACTTCTTTACCAAGAACATTACCAATGTTTTTTACATTAACGGATACTTTGATTGTATCTGTGTCGAGAGCATTCACTTTGTCCACATTGATTCCGAAGTATTTAAAGTTCGTGTAACTGAGTCCGTGTCCGAAGGGGAACAGGACAGGCATTTCTTTTTTGTCGTAGTATCGGTATCCGACGAAAACACCTTCGCGGTATTCCACTTTGTCTCTATCGCCCGGGAAGTTGAGGTGTGAGGGGTTGTCCTGCAAGCGAAGCGGGAAGGTTTCTGCAAGTTTGCCGCTTGGGTTGACGGCTCCGCTCAGGATATCCATGACTGCCGCGCCTGTGGCTTGACCTCCCAAATGCGCTTCCACTATCGCTTTGACATCGTTTACCCATGGCATTTCCACGGGGCTTCCGTTATGCAACACAACCACGCAGTTGGGCTGAGTTTTTGCTATTTCGGCAATCAGCTCGTTTTGGTTTGCGGGCATTCCCATATGCTTGCGGTCGTAGCCTTCTGATTCGTAGCGGTCGGGTAATCCTGCAAAAATGACGCAGACGTCACTTTCGCTTGCGAGTTTTTTTGCTTCGGCAAGCAGTTCGTTGTCCGTGTCGTCGCTGTCAATTAGGAAACCTTTTGCGTAAGATGCGTTAAACAGCCCGATTGACTCATTTGCAGGGGTCACTCTGTACGGATTGATATGGGAGCTTCCTCCGCCCTGGATACGTGGTTTTTCAAAGAATTCGCCCACAAAGGCAATCTTTTTGATTTTAGCCAAGGGTAACATATTATCCTCGTTTTTCAGCAAAACGATACATTCTCCCGCAACTTGGCGAGCCAACTTGTTATTTTGGTTGAGGTCGAGTGGGTACTTGGCTTTTTGTTCCTTTGTTACGACTGTGTCAAAGGTAACTTTAAGTATACGTTCTACAGCTCTGTCGAGGATAGATTCGTCAAGCTTGCCGTATTTCACGGCTGCCACGATTATGGCATCGTTTACGCCGCCTGTTGCGGGCATTTCAAGCTCCAGACCGGCAAGCAGTCCGCGTAGGCGGTTGTTGACTGCGCCCCAGTCACTCACGACGAAGCCATCAAATCCCCACTCATCACGCAAAATGTCTGTCAGCAAGTATTTATTTTCGGAGGCATAAACACCGTTGACTTTGTTGTATGAACACATAACTGTTGTGGTTTTTGATTCTTTGACAGCTTCCTCAAAAGGCGCGAGATAGATCTCCCTGAGCGTGCGCTCGTCGACTTCGGTGCTTATGGTCATGCGAAAGGTTTCTTGTTCATTTGCGACATAATGTTTCAGAGATGTGCCAACACCTGTTTCCTGCACGCCCTTTATGTGTGCAGCAGTCATTTTGCCCGCAAGGTACGGGTCCTCTGAGAAATATTCAAAGTTTCTGCCGCAGAGAGGGGAGCGTTTGATGTTAGTTCCCGGCCCTAATAAAATGGATACGTCTGATGCAATACATTCTGTGGCGATAGCTTTCCCCATCTCAGCAATCAGTTCTTCATCAAAAGAGCTTGCAGTGGCACAACCCGCAGGAAAACATGTGGCGGGTATGCTTTCAAATAACCCGAGGTGGTCAGTCTGTGCCTTTTGTTTGCGCAGTCCATGAGGGCCGTCAGCCATAAAAATCGAGGGAATACCAAGCCTTGCAACAGGTTTAGTTTCCCAAGATGTCATTCCCGAACACAGTGATGCTTTTTCTTGCAAAGTCATTTCCGATACGATTTTTTTGATGTCCATGCTCTACC
>Ga0209755_10003925_pt1 | contig 18044 bp, 16 predicted proteins | sample TergutCo191P1_FD_187301 | JGI IMG/M metagenome (GOLD analysis project Ga0209755, IMG submission 187301) | Cornitermes sp. P1 segment gut microbial communities from Petit-Saut dam, French Guiana - Co191P1 (SPAdes) (version 2) | ecosystem: Host-associated > Arthropoda: Insects > Digestive system...
TATGTGTGTGTGTGTGTATATATATATATATATATATATATATATATATATATGTGTGTGTGTGTGTGTGTGTGTGTATTGTCTGCATAGAATGGACAGAATGTACTCCCTAGTTCAGTGTTTAGTGACACAGAAGGGATAGATAATGTTTGAGCCTGCCAGGCTTCTAGGCCTTGGCAATTCATCTTATTCCACCAACCTTCTGTTTTTTTTAATGCTTGGATGTGTAGTTCTGTTAGGAAAGTTTGTAATATGGATAGTAACTTATAGAGTCATTTTATGAATCCAAAGGCACAGACTTTATTGTGTTAGAACAAATTAATAACAGGCATTCAAAATTGTTAAAAAATGGTGTATACAGGTGTATAGGCCAGAATAATGTGATCCACGGCCTGCATGTGCCCCAAAGCAATAAATTGCACATGCATGCTGTCTAGTGCCTGAAGATGCAACAGTTTGTGGGTAGAGATTACATCATCATCTTGTGCTATACTTAAATGTGAATCATTTGTTGGATACCATTCTGATCAGTATATGGGCAGGAGGGCAAATTCAGATGCACCTTAATTTTGTTTATATGTAGCATAACACCAGTATAAAGTCACTCTTGCCATGCTCATTTCTTAAAGAGGTATGATGCAAGTTTCTTTTGAAAGAGGTGAACTGGAAATTACAATTCCATGTACTTCATGATATATGAAGTCTGTGTAAAAATGGTTATAACAGAAGGCAAAATTTTAGGGTCACCTTAAACCAACCATTATTATTATTATTATTATTATTGTTGTTGTTGTTATTGTTATTATTGGTGTGGAAGATTAAATGTGGTTTTGGAATGAACGGTTATGATTAAACTTATTATGTGTTTCAAAAATGATAAGCAGTATGTAGGTGAACACAACCAAATTAAGATTAATAGTTGTAGAGGTAAGCAGCTTTTAATTTTTGCCAAATGATTGCATATTTCGTCAGCTGAGAAATCGTAATTATATACTTCTATTTTAACTTACAGTGGAACTGCATAGCTGTTATTGATCAGCATGTCTCGTAACGTATTTCACATGCAATGCGTGAAGAAGTTAAAAAAGTGGCATTTTACCATTATTCACTTCTGATCCCAAGGAGATATATGAAGGGGCTCTGTGAAAATTAGAGATACCAGCCATATCTCTCTAATGATGTTCCAGCTTTCAGTCTTAGTTTAGCCATTGGTAAGTAGGTTCAATTTAAAGTCACTCCTGTAAAAAGTAACACATTAGTATGTGTCTTCATGTCATTAGAAACCACTTGCAAAACTCCTGTAAATGGTTCAGTGTAAAAATTTCACCAGATTGATTTTCTCCTGTTCATGTGTTGGTTAAATGACTGGTTGTCCTGACTAGTCTTTACATGGTTTTCTTTAGTCATGCACATACTTTTCAGAGATTGGCTATTATGAATAACTTTGCTGACACTGATTGCTTTTGTCTTAAATGTCATTATTAATTATTTGAAATGACTGAAAATGTGCATGGTATAAATGAAGGATTACAATATGTCTTTAATGACATTGGTCATAGTCTTTAGGTCAGATTTCCTTTCTTGGATCACACCCTGTAACACTTTGAAATTACTTTTTCTCTTGTATATCCTCTCCACAAACCACTTCAGCACAAGGTAATGCCATTGACAGTCCCTCATTCTTAGAGTAACTTCTGACATTGTAAGATGTTTTCACATAGACCAAATCATATACTCTACACAACTAACTGTGATATGTGTTATGTGTCCATACATGAAATACCTGAAGTGAGTGCATAATGGAAATGTCATGTCTATCCTGATGTTTTATTCATAACTGATATTTGGTATTCGGGAATGCATACCAGGGATTGTGTGAATTTAATGTCTGTTGTATTAAATACCTGTACCTATTTATTTATACACACAACAGGGATGGCACATTTCAGAATCTGTTATATTATTCATTATAATCATCCCTAGTTTGCACGAAGCCCGTACTGGAATTCACTGGTTATCTTTTGATGCTCTCCAATTTCCTCCTTCACTTCATGTGAGGAAATTAGTAAGAAAAGGTTGAATATGTCACAAATATATCCTCTTCCAAAATGGAACTGAGCAGTAGTATTGTAGGCTTGTGTTCAGATGTGCTGTTTGGATGTCTTCTGGGTTGCAGCACAGCCGTATAAATGATTCAAATGATTTTACTCAACCTCTCCAGACAGATGACGGGCAGGACTACTTTCTAGGTCGCGACTCATTTCAGATCCTTCTGTAATCTTCATTCATCATTATTATACCATCCAATTGTTATTAACATGTCCAGTTGAAACAGCATTATTCAGCAACCTAGAATGAAAATTCATACATATAGTAGTGACATTTGTAGCTTTAGACCTGTAAATCTTAAGATGTTACTGAACTTTATTTCATTATAATTAATGTATAATGTTGCAACTTTGGAAATGTATTTTTTAAACTTATGCATGTCATTGTGTTGGAGTATAAATAAGAAATAAACATATAATATTACATCAAGTAAAGTTGTGTTTTGTTGATCTGTCTGTTTCCTTCTTATTTGGAAGTGTAGTAAAAGGGAATATTTTCCATCTGTTGATAAAATTCAGTGACTCACAAAGTGTGCTAATGATACGGGATAAAAACTAAACTCGTTCTGAGGCTGTTAAAGTTTGCAAAGTCATTGCAATTAGGTATTCATTGTATTTTTGTATAATTTACTGTACGCTATATAATTCAGGTGGATGCTGCAGTATCTGTTGTCTCGGTTCAGGGTACTTTATGTGAAGCTGATATGTATTCAGTGCTGTATTATGTGCCTGTTGTTATGGAACCTGAAGGTTCATCATTGTCACCCTAGAAGCCTTCCATTTGACCCAAATTCAACCCAGTTTACATCCTGACAACCTGTTTTTCTAAGTTCTCTTTTAATATTGTTCTCATTTGTGCATGTGATCTTATGGGCTCTGGAGTGTCATTTATTGTAATCTGCAAATACTGCTACTTTTCAGTACTCTGTTTATTAATTGTAAACTGTGCATGCACCGATATTCAGATGAAAAGTCCAGTATAATCTCAATATTGAGTCTGAACCCTAGTATACCTATGTTACAGTGAGGTTATGTTGTGTGAAAGTAGGACTGCTGTCTTCCACAACTGTCAGTTCGGCTTTGAGGTTAAACTGTGGCAAGACAGTGAACGCAAGCAGGTGTGAAGTTCTGCAAAATTTGAATTGATGTAATATGAATAAGGTTATGAAGGAGGAGGTTAGGATATGGCTTCAAGTTTGAGTGAGTTGAAAGGATTTTGGTAAATAGGTTCTTTATCTGGTCTGTCATCTAGGTAAATTTTTTGGTGTAGAAATGCGAGGTCACCAACTTACACTTCTAGTTGTTGTATATATTTCAAGTTCTTGTGTCATATCTTGATGATGGCCCAAATTTAGGGTAAAAACTAGTTGCCATGTAAATAAAACAATTTACAGATGAGTTGGTTGTGATGGTGAATATTAATATGTACTGTCGTCTAGGGCAACACTGAGGGTAATTGTTGAGAGGAAGGAAACAGAAACTAGTACAATGCTGTGGCATTCCTAGAAAAGAAAATGTCAAGGTTACATTAAAGGTAAAGTACAATCTGTCCTGATGGATTCCATGAAGGCATCTGGGGGGAATGGAAGCATAGCTCTGCTCATTCTTAGCCTCAGCATTGGGTGGTGTTGAGTGGTAGGCTTCACATCCTGGCCACCCTGAACTCAGGAAAAGAACCGCTGATATCATTGAGTGGTAGGCTAGGTATGCCCCAGAGTTGCCGTGGACAATTTGGAAGGGAGAAAAAGTCTCTTTCCTTTGTTGGGAATTCATCTGTGCTTCTTGTTTTTCCAGCCTGTACCCCAGTCACTGATAACTACAATATTGTTGCCTACAGGGTTGATACCAATGAAAAGTGATTGTAATGATGATGTATGTTCTGTGAGACCAAGGTCTCGACAGTTTGTGGATCAAGTAGAACATGGCCATGTACTTGAACACTGTTCTCAAGAAAACTTGATTGTGTAGGGTGCAAAGAAAGCTTAACAAAAGTGATTAATTTTTTTGTTTAGTGAATTAGACTATAGATTACACAGGCATCTGATGCCTTGTCCTTAAACTGTTAAATGAACTAAAGCAGAAGGCAGGTGTGCAGTTTATATTAATTTTGCACATCGTGTCTAGCAGGTGATGGACTCATGCAGCTAAGGACCATAAAACCCCCATAGGTGGAACTAATGTGACCTTGCTGAATGATTCAAGGATTGACATAAGCACAGTACATTAAACATGATTTTGTGCATTTATGTCTAGTGACTGCCCCCTACCTAGCCCATAGAAGACATGTTAAAAGTGCTGCCCTCACTTTGGATGGAGCTGTACATGTTACAACCAAAAAAGTGGATGAATATCCTCAGTGATATGTAAAGAAGCCTCTGATTATGTAAAGGGGATTGAAATGGAATATTTTGAAAGTAATTGCATGGATGAAAAAGTGTTAGTTTGTGATTAATGCTACTGAAAGTAAAACTGATATTAATATATACAAATCAGGCTATAATATTAATATGTGCTAGTCAGTTAATTAAAAGGGATTTGCTGCACTGCATGAAATACTTTTTTTTTTTATAATAATTTTCATGTCATGTTACCATGATTTTTTAAGTTGTGGTGTGCAGTACACTTTTATTTTACGTTATATACCTCTCTCTATACGTGAGCTGGGTAGCTCAGTCGGTATAGCGACTGACTATCGGCTGGACGGTCCGGGATCGAATCCTGGTGGGGACGAGGTTTTCCGCCTGTCCAGACTGGCCCTGGGGCCCACCCAGCCTCCTGTAAAATGGGTACCGGGTCTTTCCCGGGGGTAAAGTGTGGCCGGGGCGTGCTGCTGACCACTCACCCCCTTCTAGTGCTGCGGTCATGGAAGATAAAGCTATACCTCTACCCACCCCCTGGGCCACACTCGGCCTGTAATGGGATCACTTTACCTTTTTATCTTTCTCTGTACATGGGGTAGGTATCGTGTGAGTGAGTGATATGTATTTTATTTCCTGTGGATTACTTCTGTGGACTCATATACGTTGAAGTCCGTATGGTTATGTGGGGTATTTAGTATTTGAATGGTGAATGAATGAATATTAATTGAATACATAGATGGTGCCACTACCACCAGGTGGATATGATGGGTTGTATGTTTTTTGGAAATGACCACAATTGTATGTGTTCAGTAATTCATTGGTATTTTATAATGCCCGTTTCTTTCATAGCACATGGGCTGTAACTCATTCTGTCTCCAGGATGGGTTAGTTTTCGCAGTAAATTATATAAAAACAGCAACTGTCAGATGCCATTCTGTGCTGCAATGTAACATTGCTATTCCCCTGGCCATATCTCAGAACCATACATTATTATTATCATCGTCATCATCATCATGATGTTACTGGCTAATTTGCACTGCTGTTGAAACTACTGATGTTATGCTCTCATATTGTCAAATTATGTGTGGCAAGATAGATTGTAAGTGATGAATTGGCAGAAGTGTAGGAGGAAACAGGCTGTTTTAAGAAACTCTTCCAAAATTTACATGAAGGGATTGACTGAACTTGTGAAAACCCATAGCTGGGATTTGAATTGAGTACCTCCTGAATGCAAGTCTGTTTCTTTGTTAGTCTGCTTTGTTTGTGTGTTTGGTGTAGGCAGCCTGTAGAATTCTTAGTGGTTCTGCTTAATGAGTGAATGTATAAAATATTCATTATGACTTAGAAAAATACTGAATGACAGATTACCAGATGTAATGCTTTGCTTATATATGTTGCGTGGTCATTTTCTACATACTTGGTTCACCAAGTGCAGCTATTTAAAATTTCTCTTCAGTGCAGCACATTGCACTGCTGACAGTGCACCTAAATCAAGAGTTGCCATAACACAAGGTACAAATATGGTAACTTCAATAGAGAGGGATCTGATAAGGTAGGAACTGCATGTAACTGGGGCTGGGAGTGTGAAGTGATTGGTCAGATTATCCTAGCCATGGAGATAGAAGAACCTGAGAAGGTTTAACCATATGTTTCATCATACAACATATGTGTGAGATTAGTTGTAAACAATATTCATTGACCCTTGCTCATGTTTCAGGTGTGTGATGAAACATGTAGATTTTATTTGATCATATATTTCATGGAGCTGTATTTGACAGTCTTATTTATAGACTAAACAGTATGATGTTTTGCACATTGCTGGCTAAACTGGTAAACATAAGTTCTTTTTATTGTCTCTATCGTGATTTTTTCACTATTTTAAAATTATGTCACCTTACAGCTTCTTATAGGTGTGCTTTTTTACAATAGGACATTGTGCAAAGAGCGATAGAAGTGGCCACTGCAGCCCAGGTGACATGGGATCGGGTTCCACTGGAGGAAAGGCTGAAAATTTGGCACCGAGCTGCTGATCTGATGACAAACAAGTACCGCATGAAGCTGAATACAGCAACCATGCTGGGCCAAGCAAAGACAATAATCCAGGCAGAGATTGATTCAGCAGCTGAATTGATAGATTTCTTCAGGTAACTCTTTGTAAATGATGAAGACAGTAATCCAGGAAAAAATTGATTCAACAGCTGAATAAATAAGATTTCTTCAGGTAACTCTCTGTGAAAGACAAAGACAGTAATCCGGGCAAAAACTGATTCAGCAGTTGAATTAATAGAATTTCTTCAGGTATGTCTGTCGGTGATTATTGATGAAAGACAATGACAAATGTATGATGGTGCGTGGGTGTGCAGAATTAGTAAGTATATGAGCTAGAATTGCAGTCATGTCCAAATGCAGCATATCACCTGTAACTTGAGAGGAAAGAGACGCTGGTCAAGAATTTGTGTTAGGATATTCCACAGTTGGCCAAGATATTTCCTGCTTTTAAAGACACGAAGGGCTATGTAATTGTGTTTAAAAAAGCAGTGTTTAGATCTAGATTCAATTGAATCCATATCAAGACCACAGAACCTGTTTTCCTAATGTCTTTTTGATAATATTGATGTCTTTTTTGATAATATTGGTATTATTTTCTCATCTCTGCATAGCTCTCTTTATATACATAAATATTTCTCTTCTGTAGGTTTAATGCATATTCGGCAAAAGAGTTAACCAAGTACCAACCAATTAGTGAGAAACCATCAATAACATTGAACTCCATGAGATACCGTGGAATTGGTGGCTTTATAGCTGCAGTATCACCATTTAACTTTACAGCAATTGGTGGGAACCTGGCCTACACACCGGCTCTTATGGTAGGTCTTAATGTTTAGCCATGATCTGTGCCAGTATTTAGTTAAAGTGTCAGAAGTATTGAAGTTAGTAATGAAATGGACTGCATGTTACAGGGCAATGCAGTATTATGGAAACCTTCAGACACAGCATTGCTTTCAAATTATACTGTCTTTAAGATTGTTCGTGAAGCAGGATTGCCACCAGGTGTGGTAAATTTTGTTCCTGCTGATGGCCCTGTTTTTGGAGATGCAGTGACCTCTTCCCCACATCTTGGTGGAATTAACTTCACAGGATCTGTAGCGTAAGTGTATCTGTGTGGTTTTTGATATTACAGATTTTATAAATGGCCATGTACTTGTTTTTTAAGTACAACTCATTTTATTGTGTCATGTGAAAATTAATTTTGCTTGAGAAATTTATATTGATCATACTGTAATTAACTATCACCCATACCATTATTGTTATGTAACTGAGCCAGTCAGTTAAGAAAGAGCATAAATCATTAAACTTACTGTTTGTACCAGAATGTATGACAATCCAGTATGTAAGAGAGCCCCTTCGCAGTCTTCACTTTTCAGGAAAGACCTGTACAAAATTTGCTTAACTCGAGTGTGATTATAAGGTTACCCCCTGTTTTTTATATATTGTATTAGGAAAAAATTATTCTAAGTTTCAGTCAGTATGGTGCAGCATATTTAGGACTGGAAATCAATAGAGATAGGTCTCTGTTCTTCTGGGATGTGGTGCCACATCCAAGAAGAACAGAGGTGTCACGTACACTGCTGTAAAAGTCTAAAAATTTGTGTTAATTTGTTATTTTTATAGAACATTTAACCGGCTTTGGACACAAGTTGGCCAAAACATTAACCGGTACCGTAGCTATCCAAGACTTACAGGAGAGTGCGGTGGTAAGAATTACCATTTTGTCCATCCGTCAGCAGATGTTACCAGTGTTGTTATGGGTACTATCAGGTCAGCATTTGAATACTGTGGTCAGAAATGTTCTGCCTGCTCGCGTATGTATGTGCCACAGTCATTATGGCCAAAGGTTAGTAGTTGATATGTGTTAAGCTCACAAACAAAATATTTTGTTGTTAGATATTATGTCAAATCAATTTTGAAAATTATTGTGCAAATACATGTGCGTTTCCACTTTTTAGACTAACACGAGTCCTTGATTTCTTCCCCATTATAAATTTTGTGTTCATGTAATGGTAACTGCAACACAATTCTCACAGTTGCTTCAGGAAGAAGCGAAATGGACATGTCATAATTTACTGCGTCCAAACTGAATATAATTCCATTTTTCATTAGTACTGCATATTTTTTTGGACGAACATTTGCATGACATCCAGGCATTGAGTGCTGTGGTACCAGTGTGTGATGAAGATAGCCCTCAGTTTTGAAGTGCAAGGTTACTAAAAGAGCTTTTTTGAATCTAAATGGTTTGTTGTGAAGAGGATTGAAAGAATGTTGCTTGGTGCTAGAAAATTTTACCAAAAAAATCTTATCTGGACAAATATAATTCATATTTTTTACAATGTTCTGCTGTAAGCAGATTTTCGCCTTGCTCTCTAGCTGGAAACTTGTGACATCAGTTTAAAATCAAACTCAGCCTGAAAATGGTTGTAGGCCTTTCATGTTTGAAGGGGTTAACCTGAGCTGAAACATGTCTTGGAATGAAAGTTGTACAATGTGCTGTGTCTTACACATCTGGTAATTGCATGGAGCTCGGCAAGTGTAAGAAGGCCACAAATTTAATGCGTGCACTATTAAAGTATTTTTTTGTGAATTCCTGCCATGACCTTGCCATGTGTAATGTCTGCTTCATTTAAATTGTATGTGCCTAGACAGCAGACAAACACACATATCATTTGAAAGCATGTTTGTAGTGGTACAAGCACCATTTCTCAGATGATTTGACACTCAAAATTTCTGGTGTAGAAATGATGTGATGAATGTAAGGCAGGGCTAGTAATTGGTTGTATGGTACAGGGTAGTTTCTTTTTTGCAGATCAAGGAAGGTCTTCTGGCAGAGCGGTCTAGACTAAAAGTTGGCGATCCAACAGAGTTTGACTGCTTCACTTCTGCTGTCATTGATGACAAAGCATTTAAACGCATAACATCATATATTGAACATGCAAATAGTTCAAAAAATTTAACAGTAGTTGGAGGTGGAAAGTATGACAACAGGTAGGTTGCTTACTAAATCCTAGAACTAGGCTTAAATGCTTATGTAACAAGGTGAATGAAAAGCAGGTGTATGTATCCAAACAAGAACATGTATCAACCCTTCTACAAAATGATGGTAAATACATTTTCAATTTCATAGGACACATCGAAAGACAATTTTAGTGAAATAAAGAATTCCAGGATACCTTTCAATCTGTATGCATATAAGCCTGTCATATTTAATTGTTTTTACTTCTTCATATCCCTTATGAATATTAGGATGATTAAATAAAAAATGGTTGTGTTCTAGCTAACACACTAAGTAATGTTGCAAATGTGGTGGCAGCATGGGAAGAAACGATGTACACTCTTGTCTTATAGTTATGTGTATTGCAACTGTCATGTGGCCATCCATGCATTATTCATAGCAGGATCCACATAACACGTACTGTAGCTCTCCCTGCCCATCCTTTATCTTATATGTCAGCAAGATGTGAGTACCTCATGTTTTCTTCATGCTGAGTGCTAGTTTCATAATTTTGTTGATGTACTTTTGAAATAACAAAGTGTCATGATGTTGGGAAAAAGGTAGTTTCCAGTTAGTCTTAGTTGTTTAGGAGATGGAAATGAGTCCATGAATGACCAAGGAGCCACATTTTAGGAGCTTTGGTTTAGTGTCCTGACAGATATAAAAACATATTGTGGCATATGTTTGAAGTTTGTATGTGATGAGAGTGGCAGTGTAAATGAAGATACTGTGGAACACTAGAAGAAATCCCTGCCCAGTCTACTGCAAGGTTATGTGCAAGAACATACCACTGAATGCAAATGAGATGGTACTGTGCTGTAATCTGTTGTTGAGAAGAACCTTTGACATGAAGGGAGGACCATGTCATGATAGAAAACATGAGCCAAGAGAGACATGACTGTGTTCCTTTGTTGTGTGTTAGCAGCAGGAAGCTAAAGCCATTGCTTATTGGAGAATGTGCTTGACCAGTATGTTTTAAAAATGTACCATTGCTGCCATACAAGTATACATATAACTACAAGTTGTGAGTAGTAATGAAGATGTGAAGAGACTTAAAATGACACTGATGCAAGAATAGATTCCATAGCAAGGAAGGGCATACTTCTTGTACATAAATATGCTGCATATCCACCAGGTACATTATTGCTAGGAATGTTGAGGCTGTCTTCTACCTGGAGTTTGTACTGCTGATACAAGAGAGGAAAAAAATACAAGAGAACTTCTCATCGGTGAAGTAATACTGTACTTTGTAATATCAGCAGCATTTTTTTTTTTCAATAAATATCAGAAGTAGTTTTCCACCCTCTTCTCTGAAACCTATTATGTGCAATTTACAAAATGCACTTTGTCACTTTTTCTGCACTTTTTTTATGTGTTTCATCATTTTCCTCTCAGTGAATACCTGAGAGAATTTCATCACCCACAGAAAATTTTCTATTGAAGATATTTCTGAAAAACACTGATAAAAACCAAAAAAATCACTTTCGTTTTTTAGTAGAGAATCATTCTGAAATTCGGTTATACAGCAGATGAGTTAAGTTGTCTGATGGTTCTGCTAATGAGTTCTGCAATGCTTATGCTGGTACAAGAGGTTGCATATGTCACGCCATTGGTACAGCATCAGGAGCTTGACTATTTTGCATCCAGCTAAATTTATGTTAATTTTAGATCTTTCCCTGCCAAAAATTTTATTATACATCTCATCTGAAACCTTTGTGGTGGGTTTATTATAGTTGTGCATCTCATAACCATCACAGATTTACAAAATACTGCCTGTTTAATTTGGATGTCACAACATAAATTATGAGTCCATGGAATGCCTACTCTGTTGGTATGATGCTCACAACACTTAAATATGCTCTTGGCATCTTCCATTTTTCTAAAATAATTAGTTTTATGTTGTATCTCCCACCAGCACAGTGGCATTGATTACAGGGTACAGTGTCAGTATGAAAAGTAACTAATGCTGTGTGTGTTATAATTACTTTCCATGGTGTGTAATTTATGCTAATTGTAATTCATGAACAGTAGGATGACATTTACAGTGCTGTAAGGTACCTTTTCCACCCAGCCTCCTATATACAGATACTTTTTTTGTGTGTGTGTGTGTGTGTGTGTGGGGGGGAGTTAAAAGGACCAGGATGTGTTGCTGAACATAAATCTCCTGGTGCCAAGGCTAAGAATGAGTAGAGCTGTACCTCTTCTTCCCCTGTATGCCTTCATGGCATGGATACAGACTGCTGTATCTGTTATAAGTTAAAATGTTAAAGAGTGTGTGTATATGCATGTGCATGTGCACTCACATTCATATAATTTTGTTGTAAGATATATTTAGCATTATCTCATTGTTTAATGATGCTATGAGGATTGGTCTTAGCATCAGAGATTCTGAAGGTATTGGGACACATTCTGCATTTTTCTGTTTGTAGGGGTCTTGTATCTGGATAAATGTGGTGAGTATACAGAAGCAGGCTGCCAGTACATACTAAATTCTGAAAAGTTGTGAATTATTTTTCCATGTTGTAGGCATTTGGAAGGGTATCTAGATGCATTTTCTACTTCAATGCAACTAACTGTGTCATAGACCAACCATTCCTTGTTAGAAAGAGGCATGCTGAAGCTTATCTGTTTCAATAATGTTAATATTGTGTGATTTTTGAGAATATGTTGTGTATTTTGTCCATAACTGAAATAGGGAAGATTAATTTCATTCTTTTAACATTAGTTTTATAACATATGGAACTGCATGTTTTTAATAACTTAAAGTTGTGCTGTTGCAGTAAGGGTTACTTCATTGAACCAACCATTGTGGAAACATTGGATCCAGAAGATCGAATTATGGTAGAAGAGATCTTTGGTCCTGTGCTGTCTGTATTTGTTTACCGAGAAAAGGATCTTGAATCTACCCTGCGACTAGTGGGGGAGTCGACACCCTATGCCTTGACAGGAGCTGTGTTTGCTGCGGATCAGTAAGCATATAAGTCAGGTTTCTTTACAAGTTTTGGGGCTGATGAGGTGGTGCAGGTGAGGTCTTCATTCTTCTTGGATATTGAGCCCTGTCGCTGGGTGTTTACTGGCCAGTGTTTCAAGACCAAATAGTGGCCCCATCTGCAAGAACAAAGATCTTAAATTTCTTTGTAAATCTGCTTCATTGTTTATAACAATATAGTTAAAATTCTGGTCTATAGATGGACACACGACATAAATTGTCCTCACCTTTAAAGGATTTAATGATGGCATATGGCAGTAGGTGTGACTGTTTTTTGCACATCATTGATTGTCATGACATTCGGAGAAAGGATCAGACACCATCTTCCAGTGTAAAGAGGAGCAAGTGAGCCTGTGCTAATGGGCCCTCTAGAAAGAGCTAGCTTCTATCCCTGGACTCAGTTCTGTGAGTTGTGTATCCCAGTCCATTGATACACACAAACTTTTTCTAAATGTGCCATCAAAGCAGATTCTTCCTTTACCCACTCGCCTTCAAGATTGAGAAATTGATTCTCCAAAATGTGGTCTTTTAGCCTAAGATGATGGACATGTCCAAAATGTAGTTATTTCTAGTACAAAATTAATTGCTCTTCTTACTTGAAATTCATGAGTGCCAAACCATAGAATAATTGATTTTGCAATGTTAAGGTAATGTGTATGTTTGTATAATGTGTCAAATCGAACGTGTTATTTTTTAACCCCATTGTGTCCAGAAAATATTGCAATGGCATATCACACATATTTCTGAGCATTTTATTATGTTACCTGATTTGATCTTCAACCCGTCTTCAAATCACATGTAATTTTCTTATACACGGTAACTGTGGGGCAGTTAAACAAGTAGCAAACTGACATGTGTTTAAATTTATTACTGCTGTTTAAAATTGTTTTCATCATAGAGCCAGCCAACCTCATTGGGTGCTTGTGTCCATTGCATATTCATCACCTTCAGTTCAAAAAATAACTTCTGTTTTGTGCTCTTAACCTGATAAACCCCCCTCCCCATAGATGTATTAGGTATAGTTTTTTTTTTTAATACTGTACATATTCTGTGCAACTATATTATGTATTTAATACTTAATACCAACTTGTTGCACAGTGTTGTTGTTTATTAATTATTGCTCCAGCATGCTTCAGCCTCAGTTCTTAGCCATCTTGAGGGAGCCAGCAGGTTTTTCAATGTGTGCAGCTTATGTCTGAACTTATTTGGTAGAGGTTTTACATATATTCATTCATAGCTGGAACATGAGGTATCCAAAACTTGATTCTGGGACCATTTCATTTGAAGAAAGGTTAAACACATATTTGGACACAACAAATTACCTCAGGTGTGTACATAATGTAATTTTATATTGTATAAACTGATTTTAAGGATTTTAATTTTAATTATAATTTTAATCATACATGTGAGCTTCTACCAAATAAGTTGACACATAAGCTGCACACATTGAAAAACTTACAAGCTCCCTGAAGATAGCTAAGAAATGTGGCTGAAGAATGTCAGAGCAATAATTAATAAATAAAATCATTGTGCAACAAATTGGCATTAAGAATTATTTATTTATATATATATGGTATAGATTCAAGACAGTGGAGTTATGTTACATTGCATTCTCTCATGCTGTAGAAGTGGCAGATGACAGTGAAGAGGAATTTGCACATAAATGTGGTGCATTAGTTGGTGCTGATTTTCCTAGACAGATGTTAACAAACATCCAATTTTTGTGTATTTACTTATGTCCTGTATAACATACAAATTAATTACAGAATTAATTTAATTTTTGTTAAAAATTTAGTTAGTAAAAGGGTTACTTACTTTTTTTAACTAGTTCATGATATGCTTGTATCATATGGTACTGCACAGTGACAATGTGTTTATCTTTATCCATAAAATACTGGTAACAAATCTGATGCTTGCTGTAGAGAAACTTGATGCCTTGGTGCATTGCAGCACTAATAAAACCCTCATTATGATTTACAGACACTTTTTGGAGTATGCGCTGGAAGAACTTAAACAGACAGCCGGTAACTTTTACATCAATGATAAATCGACAGGTTCGGTGGTTGGACAACAGCCATTTGGTGGAGGTCGTATGTCAGGTGAGACTGGAACAGCTTATCTGAATTTGAAATTCACTGCTTCATTTATATGTGTGTGCTGAAAGGTATGCAGCAGATTAAATGAGGTGGATACCAACAACCTTTGAGCATGGTCAGCACATGTTTTTAAAAAGTAGTGTCTGTCAGTATGTATGCATCTTGTACTGTAAAAGAATAAAAGTTTATTGACTGTGGAGAAAAAGGCTTTACAGTGAAAGTTCCAGATCAGAGATCAGAACAAATGGTGTATGAAGTGCTGTTTTATGTGGCTAGCATTAATAAAGTAAATGCACATGTACAGGTTATGTCTGTCTATCTATCCATTACCCGTCAGATTGTGATAACATTTGATGTTAAAAATTTTACACTAGATGCACTTAAAAGAAAGGTTTTTTTTTTAAGTCTTATGTAACATATAGTGTATAAAATCATGGCAAACATGTTTAGAACACAAAGAATTTCTTATAAACATCACAATTTTGGAGGCCTGTTCAGTATGCCAAATATTCTGAAAGTTTGTTTTCGGTTATTTATCTGTTATGCAGGAACAAATGACAAAGCTGGTGGACCACACTATATCCTTCGTTGGACTTCCCCACAAGCTATCAAGGAAACGTTCGTACCACTTAAAGAGTGGAAGTACCAGTATATGTCTGATTAATGCAAATAAGATGTGAAGTCTGTCTGACCATGAGGCTGACAAGTAGCATGATGCTGGCAGTACTGTGATAGCAGCAGCATATGCCTAGAAATTGGTATATGACAGGTATATGAAGAATGGTGATAATAAAAATGATAATGATAATAATGTACATTGATTCTGAAGAGTTGCATGAAGATACTTGTTTCTTATATTGGTTGTGAGGCAGGGAACGTAATATTTAATAAGTATGAGAAGAATTTTCAAGATACAGGGACTTCATACAATTACTTAATAGTTTCTGTGTGTGAAGTTACATGGAATGAACCAAAGATAAGCTTTGGATGATTGTTTCCTTTTCCCCAGCCAGTGTTGGGTCATCAAAGATAACTGAAGGCAATATTGTGACCAATTACAGAACTGCTGTTCTAACAACTGCACATTTACAGTACTAGTTTCACAGGCAGTTCTTTATTTCTGGCTGAAATGATCTGCGCTGTAATGATCTGCTTAACAAGTGTACATTTTGGCATTTATCTGCTTTTGGTAATAAAGTCACATTTTCCTACCAAATGTGCAGTTATTCATTACTGTAGGCAGTTATAATCTTGCAGTATGTGTTTATGTAACTGTATGTGATCAATCACAATTTTTGTGTAATTATTATTTCTGTGTAACAGTTTTATCACAGTATTTTGTAAATACATTAATTTATGTGTGTTCTATATTAGTTTCCTCTAATTTAAATTAGGCATTTTATTGTTACAGTAAATACATGTTATATTTGTGATCGGATGATGAAACAGCTTCCAACATTTGATTAACCCAACACTGTATCCACCTCATGTGCATCAGATGGAATAATCTATGCATTTAAGTAAACTTGTGTGCATGCATATAGAGTGAGGAGGACATGTAGCCTCATTACCAGAGAGCTTTGATGTAGATACATATTCAATGACTGGAGGTGTTTGTTATCTTCTGTTGTTTTTAATCATTCCCATGATCATTACCACCATTGCTATTAGAATGAGAAGAGCTGTTACTACCCTTACTAACAGAATGATAAATTGTGGTAATTATATTAATATTTTGATATCTCTGTAGAACGTTACACTTACCACAATAAATTGCAGTATTATGTTCGACTGATTTCTGTCAGTTTGTATCAGTGTGACTGATCCTTTTAAAATTTGAGGGATTTTACAGCATGAAGTTTCATTTTGTGGCCTTAAGCATTATGACACGTTGTGGTCTGGTAGGTGGTTAACATTTCAAGGGTGCATACTGCCACCATCTTCAAAATTATACCTTCTGAAATGTTGGTAACCACCCACCAGAGTGTGCACGTGGCACGTGCACACACCATCATCATGTGAATTCATTCTGTTAGTTAGGAGATGAGTGCTTTGACCACTTACGACAAGTTTTCTTTTTCTTCTTCGCTTTTTTTTATTTCATTCTAGCCCTCTTCCTCTCTTTCACACTTACTTTCATTCTCTCTCTCTCTCTCTCTTTTCCCCCCCTTTTTCCTTTTTCCGTTCCATTGTCAATATGCATTGTACTTTACATAGAAGAGACATTTGAGTTTGAAATTGAAGCTAGTTGAGAGTTAAGAGTTTTCTTGGGAGGAATTTTTAAGTCTTCTTCCTGTTGACAAAAAAATTTACATATTTGTGTTTTTCCTGTGGTGTGAAGAGTTCTTTTAATCATTATGTGCATTAGAACATGATGGATATGGTTTTTAAAAAAATAGAAAATTTGGCAAGCCTAACTGCAGCATAGTAAGATTTATACTTTCACCTTTTTGTGAATAGAATTTGTATTTTGTTACAAAGAGCAATTAGCATACTCTGTAATATGCTACTTACAGTGTAACTGTAATTTAGAGTATTAGTCCTATGGTTACCTTTAGTATCAGTATTAGAAATATGATATCATGAAGTCCCACACAGGAAACAAATGAACTGAATGGGGAAACTAAATTTTAATGTATGTAAGTAAATGGTATTGTGAATTTTCTGTGGTACACATATGGACATTTCAGATGTAATGAATTCAGAATTCATTTTATTGATTGTGTTGACATGTTGAGCAAATTGTGTTAAGTTATTGATTGTAAATAAATATTTTATTGCCATAGTACAACCATCATTACCATTGTCATGTATTTTATGTATCAAAGATACAGTTTTTAATTCTGTTGATTTACATCTGTTGTGTCAGCAATAATAAATATACTTCGTAGAAAACTTCACTTTTGAAATGGTGTGATGCATAAAAATTGTAATGTGTATACAATAGAGTGAAATATAACAGACAATATCTCTTAATTATAATTGTGGCAGATGGCGGTTTTAGGGTAACATGTTACCCAGTGCTATTTCACGTCCTCTGCTGAGAACTATTGAGTATATTTTGTGTTGACAGATTATAAAATGTTAATTTCAATACGTGCTAATAAATTGACAAATGACTGTTGATTTCCCATTCTCTATATTGTTGTGCCAGAACAGCATACACAAATCCTGTAAATTTGGATGCTATACATTTATGCAATTAGTATTGCATTTTTCATCTACACATTGGAACTTCTACTTTATAAGTGTAGTAGACAAATAATGGGAGATCTGGGTAAGTTGTTTTATCACTGGTGGTGTTTTTCACATGCATGTGGTTAAGGATGTAGGGCAGACAGAAATACACACAGCAGAACCACTAGTACCTGACCCAAGCGCTTCTGAGGTTGAGCTGGCTATCGACAAGCTAAAAAGTCACAAATCGCCAGGTATAGATCAAAT
>Ga0209755_10003926_pt1 | contig 18043 bp, 7 predicted proteins | sample TergutCo191P1_FD_187301 | JGI IMG/M metagenome (GOLD analysis project Ga0209755, IMG submission 187301) | Cornitermes sp. P1 segment gut microbial communities from Petit-Saut dam, French Guiana - Co191P1 (SPAdes) (version 2) | ecosystem: Host-associated > Arthropoda: Insects > Digestive system >...
AGCTCCTATATCTTCTGTCTCTTCATCTGAACTGCAGAAAGCAGCTACTGGTTCTATTGTTGAGACATCAACCTAAACAGCAATGTGCAATTTAAGGTTGTCATGGCAGTGACTATGAAAACTGTTCTCTCCTCAGGCATGATGCCATAACGATAACAAAGAGTTTAGAGGAACCTGCTGCCTCCAACTTCAAAGCAGATGATCAGAGACAGCAGGATTTGTCAGATCATTTGTACCTGTTTACCATATAATACACATTCAAGAAGGCACCAGTTATAACAGCAGTAACCAACATGCAACACTTTTGTATCAATTTCCATTTTCTTCTACATAATTAACTCTTTAGGTATGTACAGTGCCTACACAAGAAGGCCTACAAGCAAAGTAATTTTTCAAGTAGAATGCATGGTACCCAACTTAATAACAGCTCACTTACAATTATTTCAAAAAGGAAACTGTAGATGGTGATAGTCATAATGACTGTACTTTTCAAGAACTACAAATAACCACTAGTATGAAATCAGTGGACATGAATATTATTAATTCGGGAATATTTTGAAACTCACCTGACCAACGCTTACTGTGCAAGCCTGAAAACCTGTTCAAAAAATACTTAATGCTCTTACCATGTTATTTTCTATTTTATAATGCACTTTAAACATCAGTTTTCTGGTTTTGCTCATACAGAGAAATATGTTTAATGCCTTGCCTAAATACCCCGGTCTTTAAACCAAAGTTGACGCCCATCTTCCAATCCACACACTTTCCACAGTTTTACTCAGCAGTGTGTTGCAGGTTAACAGCATAATGAAATGTTTTCTGTGACATCTCTGATTGGTGGGATTTTGCTTGGATTCCAGTTATACCCAAGGAGGAAGTTTATCAAGCAGTAAAATATCAAAGTGTTAGCATGGTACAATGTCACAGTACCTACACTTTATTTTTCTCCTTCTGACATGCCCAATCAGACATAAAAAATTCTCCATTAGTCTTGTCATGTCCATTTGTTTATATATAAATGAAGAACCACTGAAAAAGTATCATTAAATTCAATATGTTGTAATTTCAGTAAGTGCTGTCAACACATATCAATTTTGGTTAAAATCAGACAACAGTAACAAATGCATGCAAACTACAAGTTCTTCTGTGGGCATCTTGACTATAACTTGCTCTTTATTGCAACAAAAAGTTTTTAAGATGGAAGATGCAGAAGAAAAATGAAAATCTGCATGTCAATGGTTTTTTAAATTAACGGTCACTTTCATTGTGTCATTCCATGACTCAAATCTTGAGGCAATAACCGTGAAAATAACAAGACTGTTAGGTTACTGAAACTTCCTAAATTGTTCACTGTTTTCCTCCTCCAAAACATTGGTACCTGTCAAGGAAACCAAACAATTTCACATCCCACCCTTGTGAGAACCTGAAATGTTATCAATAACCAGGAAGGAAGATAATCCCTTGGTTTGGGATTGCACAAAATTAAGAAAGGGAAGCTGTTAGGACCTGCCAAGTCTAAAAGAGCCTTCATGTAGTAAAACCTTCATTGTTATGGCCGACTAAATCCTCAGTAGCACAAGACTTCTCAGACGCCTTGTAATTTTTTCAGATTTATTTATATCACCTTTTTTTATTTTAGCTGATTTATTGATATCAAACTTTTTTTTTTTTAACAATCACGCACGAGTCTTGGAAATGTTTACTTCTATAACCGCTAAACACCACACCATTCTCCCAAATCATCCACTCTGCACTTACACCCCTCATCCTCCAGGGTGACAACTCTTGACACCTTTCCTCTAGTCATTGGTCAGACAACAATAGTATTTTACTTTCATTCACTGACCAATTTAAAATTCTAAGATATAAGATGAAATTTCCAGGGGAGAAAAACGCCCACAACATAACCGAGAGTTGCTATTTCTTCACCGCAATAAACCATAAATTTTTGTAAATACAAAGCCAAACAGAATTTCCAAACATCAAGTCCTCGTACAGCTTTGAAACTGCCACGTCTGCAAGGACATGGGTAACAGCAAGAAGGGTTGAAGGAAAGGAATCCCTTCACATAGCAGGTGGTCCAACAGGCTGCTAATGTTTGGATACAATGTCTTTCAAGGTTTCACCACATAGAAAAGGGTAAGGAGTTCATGCGATGGCCTAAGGATGCAGTTTCCTTTAACCCTTAAATGACAAGTTTGGTGTTTCAATTTTTGTGCACTCTTTAAAAAATCATATTAAAACAGGAAAAGATAACATTATGAAATGAATGACATTTTGTGGAAAATAAAACAGAGATTATGCACTATATCTTAAAAATGTAGTAAATTTCCTTGTTGCCCATATATATAAAATGAATTTCTATGGAATTTTTTTTCGTACATTCACATATGCAAGTGTAGGCCATTTAAAGGTTGGTAATTCACTTGAGTCATTCAGACTGGATATATATTCAAGTGTTTGTTACTTTAAACAGTTCTTCACCAGTACAGAAAAACTTGTTATTCCTTCTTGGTGCAACATAAAAACACCGCAGAATTTTTAATTTTGGCATGTCAGTATGTCCACATGTAAAAATCTGTGAAATGTTGAGTGGATTTTAATGAAATTTAATACTGAATAATTTTATTAAATCTTGTTAAATTCCAATCTCTGTTAAAATATGATGATGCTTACGATATACATTATGCAAACACTCCAGGCATTTCAACATATCCCTCAAGCATAACTTACTGACAAATATATTGGAGAAAAAATGTTTTGAAAAAATCCTGTGAGGAAATACAAAACCAATATGCCTTTTCTTATTTTTCCTTAAGTCTTCCTGTTTTTGAGCTAATTAAGATAAAAGAACTTAAAACTATCTCCATCGTTGCACCGTGCATTTCGTAGAATCACTCAATTAGCACACCAACTAAAGCACATGTATAAAATTTTTTACTCTAAAACATTTAAAATCGCTCCAACATGTTTCGATCCTAAGATCATATTCAGGGAGCTACGCTGTTCCTCGCTAAAGTCACATTTTAAAAACACACTCACTAATTGATTTTCTTATATTAACAACACTAAATTAATATAAGAAAATCAATCAGTGAGTGTATTTTAAAAATGTGACTTTAGCTAGGAACAGCGTAGCTCCCTGAAGATGATCTTAAGATTGAAACATGTTGGAGCGATTTTAAACGTTTTAGTGTAAAAAATTTTATACATGTGCATTAGTTGGTGTGCTAATTGAATGAACTTAAAACTGTTTGTATTACGTATGTACAGTATTTCTTAAGTTCTTAATATTGCAGTTTCATTGGTTGTTAGGTAGGAAAAATTTGTGTTGTAACAGCTGCTTCACAGCTTAAAGTATGACAACAGTTTCAGAAAATGCCAACACAAAACAAAATGAAACAACCAACAACAATGAACAAACAAAAGACAGAAACAAATTTATAATAAGTTTCTAATGTTTCCATCTCCTGTGCAGAAATGCAAGCTCTACATCAGTGAAAAGTATCAGCTAATAGGGTTAAATATTCACAATTTTTCAAAAACTATTGTCCAGCAAACAACAAATTAATAGGATACTTGTACTCCAAATTTTCAGGGTCCTAAGTCAAGTTGCAAAACGTGTCATTCAAGGAAGAAATGACACGTGAAATACGGACATCTCCCTCCAACACCACACATCCCACACCACAAAAAAAAAGTATATAACACCCTCATCATTCACATGGTTATGTTCTTTAAAATCCTGCATATAGTAATACTGTGATGTGTGTAGTTAAGACCTTACTGGAAAATGGGGTTAGGATAACCCCAACAAAACCATTGATTGATAAATTTCAAACACAAAACAAATAGTTTTAAAACGTGGGAATACAGTTGAAGAACATTCTGCATCGTACAATATCTAGGAAGCTAATGAGACATGGGGGTGGAGGCAGTCTCTTGTTCATTATTCTGCAAGCGCAGCGAAGGAACTACACTGTGATGCATAAGAGTGGTAACAGTTGTTCTCTCATGATTAAGCACAACCAAAATGTTTAAAGCCACAAATAATGCAGGCTTGCTGTACATAATTCATTATATACACAGTATTACCATCTATTACCTACCAAACCCAAAGTAAATGTTACATGTAATGACCTTACATCTATGCTGGATTCAGATTACTGTAAGTTTCTTATATAATCTATACATCAGAAAATGAAAAAATTCTGGTAGAACTGTTTAATGACATGTTTTTGTAGATATTATTGTTGCATGTCTTGTGGCATACCTGTACTTGCTACTTGCCTGATGACATGACTGTACTTAGAATTACTGGAGATGACTCTAGCCTTTGAACAACTAAGTCATAGGTTTGCATTACTCATTGTTTGCTGTACTGTGTTGTTGTACTGTACGTGGCCGTGCTCGGACCTTGCCTGGCCGCATGACTCTGATGCACTCCTGCACTTTGTACTCGGGTGTGGTTACGCGGGTGCAACCCTACTTAATTCTGAGTTCGCCACAAGCGAGATTCATTCTGAATACTGCATCCGCCTGTGGGACGTCTCGAGTCAGGGTCTTCGTCAGTAAGGCCGGAGCACGACACTGCTCCTTGTACTGTTCATTGCTGTAATAAACCTGGTCAAGCCGTACACCGTGTGATTACTACCACGACCAAGCTCCTAAGTTAAACCGCTCGGCTAGGGGCACCTTGTCGGGATATGACATTATAAACTGAATTCATCTGATATAGAAGTGATTCAGCCAACAGCATGTTACACTATTGTTATGCATACATGACCACAGTAAATGGAATATGGGTCCCAAAAAGTCCTGTATTCAGTTTCAAAAAGCAACCAATTGTCTCTTACTCTAAACAAAACACAGCATTCAGATTTTTTGAGGATGAAGCAGTACTGCTAAGTGTTCAAGACATATAACCAGTAACCTTTTGCTCTGTACACTCACAATTACAGGTATTAGGTACACATCTTGAAAATGCACAAACTTTTTTTTTTAATTTGCTGTACCTCTTATAGTTTTTTGTTATTTTAAAGCTGTCCATTGCAAGCATTTCAAATCAATGTAATCATTTATTAAACCAACAATACATATAAAGAGTAGAAACACTACTCTGACATGTTTCAGTAAAAATATACCAAGTACTCCCTGCTGATGGTACATTTTCACCAAAACATGTTGGAGTAGTGTCTCTACCATTTACATGTACTGATGTTGTGCACTTTGTTGATTTAATAACTGAGTATACCGTATATTCTCGAATCTAATCCGCGCACTTTTTACAGTTTCAGAGAGCTAAAAAATCAGATGTGGATTAGAATCGCGTGCGGATTAGATTCGCGGTTGTGTGTTGGATTTTGGAAAAATGATACCGCCGCTGTAAATACCATAAGAACAATATGATACAATAGTTTATTATTTTATTTATTATTTATAATATTATATAATACATAATATTTATAATTTATTGTTCATCAGACTCGCCGTCATCACTCATAACTGAATCACTATCTGTCACCCAGTCACTATCATCTTTATCTTTGCCATCCTCCTCCCATATGTGTGGATTAGAACTGTGAACTAACTTTTTTTGTTTAAGAAATCGGCAAAAACTAGTGCAGATTAGATTCGGGTGCGGATTAGATTCGAAAATATACGGTATTTTACCTTGTACACCTGCTGCAGCTTGTACTTTTGGCTGACCATACAGGCTTTTATGTCATAAATATTTTGTGTCACCCAATAATGATCAAAGATACAAAAATAATTTTTAATACGAACATGTGGCAGACACTACTTTCACTGCAGAAAATCAGCAGTTCACAGGTATATAATAAGGTATATACAGGTATATAACAAGGAATCAACAATGGCAGGCACGCCCATTACGGTTAAATATAAAAGGACAATTTACAATGCAGGCATCATTTTACCTCTAAGTCATCCTCTTGTTTTTCAGGGCCAAGTTCAACAGATTTGTCTTCATCACTCAGATCGAATTCTGATTCACGTTCTTCATACTCCACATTTTCATCAAGTTCCTTGAAATCTGGCGCAAAAGCTGACCAGTTCTCTACCTGATTCTGAGCCCACACAGACACAACACCACTTGAGATGGATGCAATAATTGGTCTAACTGGGTGCCACTGAAATATCACACATACAAATACTTGATACCATGTATAAAACTTACTAAAAAGACCAACAAATGTAATTTGGTTTTAAGAAAGTAATTTTCTTGTATAGCAACCCCTGACATGTTTTGGCCACCCAGGGCAGTAAGTGCAATGATACAAATACATATACTGATAGTGTTTTGGGATTATTCCACAGTTAAAATCACATAGTTTTGGTAAAAATTCCAGTTAATTGGTAACACAGTGATGAGTATAAAATATCAGAAGCTAAAAATGGTTATCTGGAGCATGGTTCTGTGTAGTGATGTACATAGCAGGTATATGTGGTGGATTGTGATCCAGATTGGCAAGATATGGTGTAGTTTGAACAATGGACTATTTGGAATTGTTCCAAATAATCCACTGTGCATGCCTCTAACAACACCATATGAGTTTGAAAAGTAAAAGAGTGATCAAAATAACTAAATTTCATAGCCAGAGGGTGAACAGTAAGTGTACAGCAATAAGTACTTTGCCCTACATAGTGAATATTAATTCATAATAAATAAATTCCTTATCAAAACAGAACACATGGGTAAATGCAGTACAGAAGTGACATTATATTAACAGAGAATGAAGGATGCAGCATTAAAAATAATCAGTACTCTAAAAATAAAACAGTTACAGCAGACTGTAACAAAATATTTTCTGAAACCCTCAACTCAAAAACATGGTGGGTTCTGCACACACTGTTAAAATATAATACAATTGTCTGATGTCCTTGTAGACCCCACTTTCATCACAAAGATTACACTGCCATTTCCACCATAGGTAAACTCTGCGGGAGTCTAAAACAGGCCATTACAAATGGGTGCCGAGGAATGTTAAATTGTGTGAATTTTATCAGGAAAGTAACAAAAGTACTTTCCTTAAAATCTACCTAGAGACAGGAGGTTGTCTTATACTCAAGGAAATACGGCAATTACGTACAGAACAAAAGGTTATTCATAAGCAGCTAACACTCTTTTCTGGAACAGAAGCCACAGCTCACAAGAACAGCATCAAGTGTTTAAATTACTCACATTTCCTTCCCAATTCAACATAAACTAACCGCACATTAAACATAAGTTTCTTGTTTATCACCATAATTTTTTATTCATTAGCAACACTCACCACTACATCCAAGAGTAATTCTCCTTTTGTTCCATGCAGGATTTTGACCAAATTGCCAATGCTTTTCTCCCACACATAGAGAGCATGCTGCCTTGCTGATCCTGCACATATGTACTCTCCATCTCCAGAGAAGCAACATTTCTTCCACATAGTTCTACAAAACACAATACATACGCTGCATGTCCTGTACCTTGATGTTCTATTCCCACCCCTCTACCAACAATGTGATTGGTATTTGAGCTACCCTTCATCCCCTCCCACACATACATACACACTAGAAAATGTCCCTTAATGTATCATGTACACTACAGAACACTGGACAGAACAGTATTTTCTCTCAGAGGAGATGGTTATCCTTCTCCAGGCTTGCAAGAAGCAACTAATTTGTAAGATGGTTACACAATGACAACATAAAATTACCGGTATATTGTGGATGTGGATCTTAAATTCTGTTTTGCATTAATCACCAACCTCCACACAGGGTCCCTTTACATTTCATGCATCTGTGCACACAGGCTTACTCATATTTTTCTACATATATACATTTTATTGTGTGTTGTTATTTGTTTGCAAGCAACCACAATATAATGTTGGACTGCACTGTGTATTCAGAGCTGGGTCTTGTGACTAACCAGATATAACATTGTGTGGACACAGACCTGTATATAGGATGAGGTTGTCACTCTCTTAACCCCCTGGAAAAACACTGTTTTAAGTTAGAATTTTGTGTCCAATACACATGACTTTGATTTGCAAAGTTTTTCAGGAATGTAGCCCTGGTGTAAAATGAGACCTGCCTGTACTAGCAAGCGTAATGAAAAGAATGGTGATAATGCATTTCTAGAATTTTGTGAACAAGAACCGTGTGATCGTACAGAGATCAACTGGCAAAGTGTGAAGTGAACTTCTGAACTACCCATGTGACATTCAGCACTGTGTTTATATTTAAGATTATTAGAACTGTAATTCAAACCTTTTGTACTGGAGTCCAACACTTTAATCAGATATCAGAACATGCTTTCATTAATACTGAATGAACACCAAAATAAAAAATAATGAAATCCCTCTTTTAGGTTCCTGAATTTTAGTTTTATACAGTTTTATGCATTCTCTATAAGGTCTTTGCCATATTCTGATATAAATAATGCTAAATTTTAATGGCTTTTCCCCTTTTTGTAACTTCACATTTTCCCAAAATTTACACTTCAGTTTCCTAGTCCTGACCATGAAAGTTGGATTGCATTTATGTTTCCATTTATTGTTACAATTTTTATTAGAAATGAGAGACAGCGCTCAGTATCAGCTTCACGTAACAAACAGAAGCATACGTGCAGTGATTCTACCATCAGACAACTCTGTTCACTGTTCTAAATTTACAATGAGTGAAGATATGTCATGTGAATTCCAGTTACCATCAAATCACAGCTATTGTGGTGACATGCATATGACATTATAGTGTGATAACAACATGACACAGCTGTTTCCTACATATAAGAATGTAACACGTTGTATATATAGTGTTCAAACATTCACATTTTAAATGGCTTGCCAGAGCTCTATCATGAGGCAATGCATGCCCTTTTTTTTTAACCGCATATTTTTTATTTCCTGGACTTTATATTTTCTTCCACTTCACATTCAATTTGAGGTGGTCCCTAAAGCAGCTTAAATGGGGTTTCACTACAGTATAATTTTACACAACTGCAAACTTAGAATCATTCACCAGAATCAGGAAATGCTACTCACTTATTGACCAAGTCCTGCAACTTCTGAATGGGCTCTGGTTCACCATCCTTACCGCATGTCAGTACCTCCTTACTGTCATAAACTCGGATCACGCGGTCTGCTGTGTTGATCAAGAAACAACTGTAACAAAGCAAGAAATAGTGAAGTCATTACCACCTACAACTTTCTCCTATTAATCCCAATGTTTTATGTTTTCTCACAGCAAAATAGCAAGACAGAAAACATACTGACAAGTTTGCAGGGAACTATTTTCTGGCAGCTTTGTCTTCCATTCCTGAGTCTATGCGTCAACCATCATTTGAGCTTTTGTTCCTTTAACAATGATTAACTTCCTTTCTGCTATGACAGGAACCTTACACCAATACAATCAAACAATTGCACTGTTAGCATACTCGAGTTCCCCTAAATGACTAACTGAAAATGTCCTAAAAATCACCTTCCGATTCAGAGCTGCATACAGATTTCATGCAGGCACCCTTGTTTTACATTCCACAAATAATGATGATGATGATAAGGGCTAAGGAGTGGGGAAGGGATCCGCCTTCACCTTCTCCAAGGGTATGATGCAAATTTACAGCGTCTCTATGCTCAAGACCATTTGTGCATTATGAAAAAGCATAGAGGTGGGCCTGTTGATTAACAGAACATAATGGATCTAGAGAAGTAAACCTCAAAACAAAAACAAAAACACACCAAAAAAGCCTAGTCCATGGTGCCGAGGTACTACAGATGCATCTGTAGTGGAGGGTAAGAAACCAAGAACAGTGAACATCAAGAAGTGGCGACACTCAGTTTCAACCAGCCTTACTGCGGCAGGCAGGGTTATACTAAAGTGGACAGAAGACATCCCTAGCTACTCGTGGGACAGCAATGGTGATTAGAAAACAAAGTATTCCCTTCATGAATAAGGCGTGAGGTGATATGATTCTTCTGTGCTAAACAAAGGTTAATGAGACAAATAACAGTAATACCTGAGTTGCAAACAAGGAAAGCATGAATTAAAGGAACTACAGAAAACAGCCATATTGGGCACTGTGCATGTACATCAGAAAGTATTAATGTACAAGTACAGAAGATTTAACATAGGAAATAGCATTATTTGTGCCATAAATTGTAAATACAGAATACCTAAAACACTACATACCCTAGAAACAATGATTTGTTTCAGATACATAACAGTCAATACCCTGCAAAAGTTTATTACAAATAATATAGGGCACTTTTTCTCTTGCTTGACCAACAATGGTCCACCCAATATTCAGCTAGCATTACATCACATGCTGAGTCTTGGGAGGTTTAACAGCCAGTGAAGGAAGTGAGAAAAAGGATCACCATGACAATAACCTTTAGAAAGTCTAATAAAATCTCACCAGTTCTATAGCAGACACTGAAAATGTTGCCCATCTGACCAAATGCAGTCAGTACAACTGCTGAAGACATTGTTGTTTCCTCTCAGATGTTCTTTCCCAGAAACTGTTGAAATCTCAAGGCAAAGGTTGTAGATTAGTTTTTCCAGAGTGTGGGGATATGTTTATTACAATTTACTTTTAAACTTCCCCTCATCTAAAATTCACAAGGACTTATATCACGAGAATGTATGGGCCAAAGACTGCGTGTAACTACGCAGCCATGTACACTCTCTCACCATTGTTTTCAAACCAGAGTGTAACTTCAGGTCGGTGATAACAGACTTGCGCTATTGAACATAAAGTTTGTTTCTGGTAAATGCATTTCTCAGTTCTTCAGTGATGTAACAGCATGCCTCAACTTGGAAACAATGTTGAACAGCGTGTGTTTTAGTGCAGCTGCATTTTCAAATGTGAGACTGCTGGAAAATGTTGCAGAACATTTCTCAACTCAGGTGATGAGTGTTTCAAAAACATTTCACAAGGGGCCACAAAACTGTTACAGCTGTGACCATGTAAGGCAACAGTAGCTCATGCTTTGAAGGAACATCTTCTAGTTGCAAGAATACATTTTTGTAATGAGTTTCTTCAGTCTGTACATGATGAAGCTGAACCACACACAGAGTTTTTCTCCTATAAGGCCTGGTTTTAATTATGTGGATGGGTGAAATCTCAGAACAGCCAGTACTGGAGTGCAGAAAATCCAGGACTTTTTCATGAACTCCTTTTTCATGATGAAAAAACTGGTATTTGGTGGACAGCAAATGCAAGCCGTGAGATAACAATTTTCATGCACAAACTCAGAGAGCGAATAACCTGCTCCACTGGTATACTGACTGCATTTGGTCAGACAAGCAACATTTTTCAGCATCTGCAGTAGTGCTGGTGTGTTTTTATTAGACTTGCTACACTTTCACAGCAAATCTTTGTTTTGCTTCCTTCACCCACAGTTAAACCTCCCAAGGCTTGTTGTACAACATTCCGCTAGAAAAGTGTCCAATGGTCACTTATCAGTCAAGCAGGAAAGAAACCCTTCTCAGAAGTTTGTGCATACATTACACTGTTGTTACTTATTGTACATAATTAAACGTACAAGGCTGAGTGGCCTCAAATTGTACAATGTTCACGCCAAATCACCTCACCTGATTCAAAAGTTACAAGGCTGAGAAACACAAGACACAACGATCTCACAAGCCTACATTCTTCTTCCTGAGAAAGTTAGTGGGATAAATATACAATATCACCAAAACAAAGCAACACTTTGCCTTGGCAACTCTGATTACAAACATTAACTTTATACTCACTCTCCTCTCCTAGCAAATTCTATGCTCTTCACTGCTGTTGCACTTGTTGTTCCTTGCGTCACTTTAAATGAAGCCTTGAGGACTAGATCAGTGGTTGATAGCACCAGAACCTTCCCTTTCGCATTGCCTGTATATACATACTGTCCACGACGATCAAAGGAAGCAACTATATTCAGATCTGATTGCTGTAACAAATTTACACAACAAGTATATTAGAGACATGTCTGAATTTCTGAAACTGTGCACATTCTAAGTGTTTTCTAGTTGACAGAATGGCGAAACACGTGTATCATTTTCCCCATACTTAGTGTTATTAACATATTCTATACCATACATATAAATGAAGCATACATTGCAACTACATATAATTCATAAACTTCTCAACACAGTGATACCAACATGCACCATACAAATCATATACAACAGATATAAAACATGACAACATGTTTTGGCAATTTACAACCATCAAGTCAAATGCCAGACACTTTACAAATATAGGTACTTCTAAATGTAACACTTTAATAAAAACCTAGATTTTCCGAAAAACTAAATAATACTGTATATTTTCATTATTATGTCCATGTAAGAATTATTATAGTAACAAATTAAGATGGATGTTCATTAGCATAATTAACATACAATGTTTGAACTGCTGAACTATTAAAACTGTAAAAGGAGAATGTACAATAATGTACAGTCTCTATGTCTATTCCATCCCACACACAACCAGTAGTTGTATTTGTTTGATAGGTTGGAATGTCTTGTTCGAATGAGCTATTGAACCTATAACAGCCTTAAATTAAACATAATGAATAGCCCCTGATCTATGCTGTTAAAGTTTAATTTATTGGTCATAAAACATAAATACCATAAATAAAAACACTAAATATAGCTCCATGTTTTACCACGAGAATGAATAAAGAAATACAGAAAACTAGTCATTCTTATTTTTATTACCAGGTTCCCACAGCTGTGACTGTTCAGTGGTCTTGTAGTTTCAGGGTTGACAATGCGTCAACAGTTCAGCAAATACCAAAACTTCTGAGCAACATGGTGCCTCCATCTTCAGGATTAGTGAGGTAAGTTAGGATGCAGTGGGTTCTACAGCCATATTGCAAGGAAGGTGGCCTATCATATCAATGGATGGAAGAAAGAAAATACAACACTGCCCCAGCCAACAGGAATTGTGGGAACCAATAAACGAAGACTGCCCTTTCTGGATAAACACTTCAGGGTACAGAAAGATGACCATATTTTAGGTCCAGAGTGGTTGGGAAGTAGCAGTGAGATCAAACAATGTATCATCCCAGAAGGGACATGAAGACAGACAAATGATCCTTTTCAGGACCCCAGTAATAAGACGTATTTGTGACGGCACAGGAACAGGAATGCCACCACAGGACAGAGTGATTCTCTCTTCCTTGGAGACAATATTCAACCTGTCCAAACCAGAATAAGGGGTTTCCATGATGCACTCAAGGTGTTTGATCTTCATCAATACCCCTATGAGCCAGCTCTGGCACCTGCATTTCTGAATGAGGGTGCTGATGTCGTAGAAAAAGATATTATGACCCAGGTCCCTGCTGTGTTCCACCACAGCCAACTTCCCTGGTTGGTACAGTCCAATCTGTATTCATTAACCCACGTCTTCATAAAGCAGCCTAAGTCCAACATATATCTACCCTCACCAACACGGGGTAATACATATATATATATATATATATATATATATATATATATATATACACGTGGTGTTTTCTCCAATACACTTCATATCTTATGCAAATAAAACAGCTGGAAACTTTCCAACATGGAATGCCTCCCATCTCTAGCTTTCTGTGACCAAGATCCACAAACCCCAATAAAGGCATTTGCACTCTAAAATGGAGGCAAAATAAAAAACCTCCTTATGTTACCACATCTCAAATAACACTTCTGTAACTTCATTTCATGTCATACATTGTCATTGTCATTCATCATGCTATATATCTGCCCTGTTAACAAACATTCAAAACAGAATCTATCACAAAATCTGAGGTTCTCTTAACAGTGATTATGAAAAGCACTGTCTTCTGCAGTGCAACACCATTTGGTCTGAAAGAAATTTAGCAGCATTTCAGAGAATTTAACTTTCCATCTCAAAAATTTATTACTACTGCAGCGAAACTTCCATCTAAGGGTAGAACACTGTTTCTTTACCCTGAAGAGGGAGGGAGCATGTTTCTCTGAAACACTGGCAAATGTCCACCAGACTACATGGTGTCACATCTACAAATATAATTCTTCAGAAACTTAGGGACTTCCAAAAGCCAATTCAACTTCAAGCACTCTCACATTAGCTAAAGCTGTTAAATTACAGCAGCTGAAAAGTGGCATAAGATGTGCCTAAATGGGAAAGACCCCATATTAGATGTCTGATTTTAATCTATACAGAGATACTGCATAACACTTTGCAGATGTACTTACATCATCATCAAGTGGTACAATCCGGTGATCTCCGTCAGTATCTACCAAAACAGCTGCATGACGCATCGGACAAACCAGAAATATTTTATCATTACGTGGGTGGAACTGAACCTGAAGGATTAAATAAACTGTAATTACTCGTCAATCTTTTTAAGGGCATTTACAAAATAGCGTACAGCACCTGTGATCTTTGTCATGTCCATCCACATGCAATACCTCAGCTTCCAATGACATACTTTCATGAAATTTCATATTTCATTCCTTTACAAAAATCTGTCAGAGAAATTCAAGTTCCATAAAAATCTGGCAAGAATAACCCCTATTTTACACAAAGACCACTGTACTTTTATGATAATATCTTGCTCCATTCTTCTTAAAATGAAAAACGTTTCAGACAAACTTTCTAGAGAATATGAAAATACATATTTTATGATCACTAACTTTTTTAAAAAATCACGATGTTTATGAAATAATATGAAAAAATATAGTGGAGCCAGACAAGCCCCAAAACACAATATAGTCAAGCACTTTGCACGCTGATTAACTAAGGCTACACATACACACACCCAGATTATGTAGCACTTAATTCTTTTCCATGGCAACAATGCTTTCACAAATCCGCTGCAATGTGAGTTTGCATATACATTGCCAGTGTTGTTTTTCCATTAGTATAATCTCATACTTATTACTTATCAGAAGCGATGACACAGATAAAAAGGACATAAACTTAAAACAGGTTAAAGAAAATAATACAGTGCTTTATAATATCTATACATCTTTTGTAGGTTTTGGAAAGCTATAAGTAGATTAGATCCTGAAGATGCCATTTCAGTTCACCTTCAATATTGGTGATGGAAATCGATACTTCTGCTCACACTCTCCTGATAGGATATCCCAAATACATACATTGTTGTCTGTGGATGCACTCAAAAGCTTGTGCCCATTTCTAGACCAGCTGCAAAAACAGAATTGAACACACAACTTTCAAATATACTAACGAAAACAACTTCCAATTCTCCTCCTTCTCCTCCTCCATCCTCTTCATCTTGTAACTGATGACTTACAAAAATAACACTACATGGAATTTGTAAATATGTTTAAGATTTTTCAACATACTGCCCAACTCCATTATTATCTTTTTCATTACTCACACCCCACTTTGCTGGATCAATGTGTATCCACTAATTATACTAACAACCCTACAGATGTGGTGTAAAACAATTACCTTTACAACTTCACATGTAAATAAAACCTTTGTGAAAAGACACAAATGTATTTAGATACCACATTTATTACCAACTTGTTGCACACTGTTTTCATATTAATTATTGCTCTGGCATATTTCAGCCACAATTCGTGGCCATCTTCAGGGAGCTAGCCAGTTACTGAAGTATACAGCTCATGTGGTAATTTAAGTGGAAAAAATGCAGTTTATACATCAGCATCAAAAAATAATTAAATCAAAATATTAAAATCCTCAAAATCAGTTCATGGTTAAATACAATACTGATGTATTACACTGTGTCCAAACATTTGTCTTATTGACATTCCTTCAACTGAAATGAGTCACAGAATTCATGAGTAACAATAATAATAATAATAACAACAACAACAATAACAATAATAATAATAATTCTACAACAGGAACTTGAAAGGCCATCAGTAGACAAAGAAAAAGCCCTGGAGTGGTTATATAGCTCAGGCCTACAGGGAGAAACAGAGTGTTTAATAATAGCAGCTCAAGATCAAGTACTCAATAGGTGTTATCAGCAGAAGATCATCATCTATCAACCAACTGACAATAAATGCAGGATGTGTTATAAAACAGAAGAACACATAAAACATATTGTTGCATGATGCACATTTGCATCAACTGAATACTACATAATAAGGTAGCTGGTTACATCCACTGGACATCTAAATGTATGGTTACAGGTTACTTACAAGTATTAACAACTTATACTTGAATGGGTCATAAATGTTAATGGTACCACTATTATGTGGGACATACTGGTTATCACAGATTGAACAATAATAGCAAAAGGACCTGATTTAGTACTGCATTATAGAAAGGGAAGACTTGCCTACTGATCGATATGGCCATACCAGATGATCCAAATTTTAATACAAAAGAAACCGAAAAACTAAGTAAGTATAAAGAACTGGACTCGAGGTCAGCAGGATGTGGAACGTGAGGACAAAAATTGTGGCAGTTATAGTTGGAGCATTAAGAACAATTAAGAAGGGATTAGATCAGAACCTTCAGTTGCTCCCAGGTCACCTGTCGGCCACAGAGCTACAGAAAATCACACTAATGAGAACTCCACACATCATTTGTAAAGTGCTGGGGAAAATCGCTTTGATCTCTTGTTGAGATCTGGACTTACCAGAAGGTCACCACCTTATCACTACTATGCAAGAATAAATTAATAATAGTACTAATAATAATAATAATAAACTCTAATTAGAACCATAAATATTAAACAGCAAAGAATTTTTACAGATATATTTCCTAACACATACCAAGCTTCAAGCACTCCATGTTCAGGCTACAAATGAACACACTGTACTAAGTAGAACTGTAAACAAGCAATAAGGATGAACACTTAACTTATATGCATGCACAATGGAGTAGAATATCACATAAAACATCATACAATATATAGATTCAATTCACCTGGACTCTGTTCTTCAGTTAACAAATGTTGCTGTTGATATGTTTGTATATAATAAGATTCCCAGCAGGTCATGCATGTTCCTTTCCATGTAGGTGTTATCAGCTCCACTGTATCTTGAATAGCACCAAAATGATATTGGTAGTTAAGAATATGCATGGCATATGCAGACTGCAAACTGCTGGTTCTATGTATCTAATATGCTCATGATATCTTAATTTTATACTACTTCTGATTTGTCTGACATGTACCTTATTAAAGGTGAGTCATTTACTATCATAACTTTGAAGGTATTTATCTTTTTCTCTTGAGTTCATAATAAGCTACACATTGTATAAGTTGTGCAAATGTGATATTAAGGTTTGCATTTTTGAAGAGGTTCATGACTTTCCTTATACCAGGACTATGATAAGTGAAATAAACCTAAGAATTAGATGCATAAGTATGAGGAGCAATTGGTTGTGTAGACTGCTGTTTTAATCTGTTTTTCAGGGTGTATCATATCTAACAGAAATCCATTGTCTTTCGCTATCTATATAATAGTAATTATTTCTTCTGTATAACTGGTAACTGATTTATTCACTTAACTAAAAAGCAGTAGGCTGCTAGTTTATGTTCAGTGGGGCGATTAGGAGTTAAGTATATAGTAGTGTCTGCAGTTGAGGATTTTCTGTATATACCTATTTCCACTTTATGCTCTTATAGTTTTCACATGTTAAAGGAAGCTGGAGGTTTGAGAGAATATTATGCACAGTATTCATAATTTGTTCCTTTATAAACAGCTGATTAACTGCTTCAATGTATTCCCATTTTTTTTTTTAGTATTTGAACAATGTAGAATATATGATCGTAATTATAGCACGAACACCAAATGCTTTAAATTAGATGTTTTTAACACTTGAAAAAGAAGCGCGATATGCTGGACTAATAGTAAACCAATCAAAGACTAAATACACGAAGACAGCTAGAGGGAAAGATAAAATAATTCAACAGTATATAATAGAACAAAACCAGTTTGAAAGGGTTAATGAATTCACATATCTTGGAACCTAAATTAATGCACAAAACAAAAGAAGTGAGGAAATAAGAAAAAGAATACAAGCTGGTAATAGATGTTACTATGCATATGCAAACAAAAAACTATTATCAAA
>Ga0209755_10003927_pt1 | contig 18037 bp, 18 predicted proteins | sample TergutCo191P1_FD_187301 | JGI IMG/M metagenome (GOLD analysis project Ga0209755, IMG submission 187301) | Cornitermes sp. P1 segment gut microbial communities from Petit-Saut dam, French Guiana - Co191P1 (SPAdes) (version 2) | ecosystem: Host-associated > Arthropoda: Insects > Digestive system...
ACGCTCTTGGGATCAAGGTAATAGATGATCAGCATAAGGGATTGTTGGATATTGTAAACGATCTGTTTAACCATGCTTCGGCGAATCAACGGGAAGAACATGAATATTTTAAGACTGTAATAAAGCAGGCAGTTGACTATATTAAAAACCATTTCGCGACCGAAGAAAAAATAATGATATCTACAAAATACAAAGGTTATGACGCGCACAAGAAAAATCACGAAGAGTTTATATTGAAAGTAGTTCAAACTGCAAAAGATTTTGAGTCCGGCAAAAGATTGACGCTGACTTCCCTTGGCTACTTCTTAAAAGATTGGGTTTTATCGCATATTGCCGTAATGGATAAAAAGTACTGCGATTATTTCCGAAGCATCGCGACAGTAAAAGCGGACGGTAAACTGAGCATTTCTCTGGCAGACATTCCAAAATAGGTGACTGACAGGTGACTGTCACCATGATATAATCTTAAAATGAACAAGTTTATATTTACAGTTGAACCGGAAGCATTCGAGGGCGTTAAAAGAATTGCAAAAAAAGTAGCGCAGGATTTTGAAAGAGTCTGCGGCGTGTATCCCGATATTTCGGAATCTCATTCAGCTAAAAACAACATCAATTTTATTTTCGCGACACTGGAGAAAAGTCCTTTAATTGAAAAATTTAAAAACGAAGGAAAATTTGATCCTTCGGGTATCAGCGGTAAGAGAGAAGTATATCAAATTAAATTGATTGACGGATCGTTCGGCAGCGAGTCGAAGACAATTCTTATCTGCGGGAGCGATAAACGCGGAACGATCTACGGAATGTTCGCGTTATCTGAATATATCGGAGTTTCTCCGCTTCATTTTTGGGGAGATGTTCAGCCAAGTAAACGCGCAAATATCGAAATTAACAAAGACATCGAAAAAATTTCAAAAGAGCCGAGCGTAAAATACCGGGGCTTTTTTATAAATGATGAGTGGCCGTGTTTCGGCAAATGGACGTTTGGACGTTATAATGGTTTTAACGCGGAAATGTACGATAATGTTTTTGAACTTCTTCTGCGCCTGAAAGGAAACTATTTATGGCCGGCAATGTGGACATCTTCTTTTTCGCTTGACGGACCCGGCAATCTCAACGAAGAGTTAGCCGACATTTACGGCGTTGTGATGGGCGCTTCTCATCATGAGCCGTGCCTTCGCGCAAGCGAGGAATGGGATTTAGTCAGAGGCAAAGATTCAATTTACGGCAATGAGTGGAATTATTACACAAATAAAAACGGATTAATAAAATATTGGGAAGACGCTCTGAAAAGAAGCGGCAAATACGAAAAAATAATTACGATAGGAATGCGCGGGGAGCGCGACAGCTCTATGTTAGGCGCAAACGCGACATTAAAAGATAATATCGATTTATTAAAAGATATAATCAAAAATCAGCGCGAACTAATAAAAAAACACGTTAATTCGGATATTGAAAAAGTTCCGCAGCTGCTTGCGTTGTACAAAGAAGTTGAAGAATATTTTTACGGCAGCGATCAAGTCGAAGGCTTAAAATACTGGGACGAACTTGACGGCGTTATCTGCATGTTCTGCGAAGATAATTTCGGATTCATGCGCACGCTTCCGACAAAAGAAATTCGAAACCGCAAAGGCGGATTTGGAATGTACTATCATTTTGATTATCACGGCGGACCTGTTTCCTATGAGTGGATGCCTTCCATTACTTATGAGCGGACATGGGAACAAATGTCCATGGCGTACGATTACGGAATTAAAGACGTCTGGATCGTCAATGTCGGCGATTTAAAATTCAATGAAGTGCCGCTTACGTATTTTTTGGAACTTGCGTATGACTTTGAAAAATGGGGAACAAATGCACCTAACAAAATTGATTACTTCACATCAATGTGGCTGGAAAAGACATTTCCGAATATAGACAAAGCGTTACGTGAAAATATTGCCGGCGTTCTGCACGGTTACATAAAACTTAATTCAATGAGACGTCCTGAAGCGCAGAACGCGGATATTTATCACCCGTGCCATTATCTTGAGGCGGACAGATTGCTTGATGCCGCGGCGGAGATCGAAAAAACAAATGAAAACGTATATTCGGCGCTTTCACAGCGTACAGAGAACGAGAAAGACGCGTATTACAGCACGATTTATTTTCCAGCAAAGATAAGTATCAATCTGTTACGAATGAATCTTTACGCGGCAAAAAATAAACACTTCGCGAACCAAGGCAAAAAGATCGCGAACAAATACGCAGATCTTGTAACGGAGTGCATCGAAAAAGACCGCGCGTTATGTGAAGAATTCGGCAGGTTCAACGGTGGCAAGTGGAAAGGAATGGAACTTGAACAGCACATCGGCTTTACAAGGTGGAATGACGATAATTACCGGTATCCTCTGCGAATGCATGTTGAGCCCGTGCATAAACCGCGTATGCTTGTTTCCCGCAAAGACAGAGAAAGAGTATACGCTAAAACTTACGGAAATCCGGAAACTATCAAAATTGAAGATTTTCTTTTTGCTGGGAATGACACTGTTATCATTGAAATCGCAAATGACGGCATCGGCAGTATAAATTATTTTATTGAACCGAAAGATCAATATGACTGGCTCGAAGTCAGTTCTTTAAAAGGCTCAGTTGAATATCAGGAAGAAATTATTATCCGCTGTAACAGAAAAAAGTTGGACGAAGAAATTAAAAACACGCACGCCGCTTTAGCAGATCATATCGCGTTTACAGCGCGCTTATTAATCAAAGACGGTGAAACAACCGTCGCTGTCGATATTAAAGCAAAATCTGTTAACACGGATAATCTGACGAAAATGACATTTTTGGAAAATGACGGCGTAATCGCTATTGAAGCAAATCATTTTTGCGAAAAGAAAGATGTGACAAACGGAAGTTTTACAGAATTAAAAAATTACTGCAGAAGCGGTATCTTGTCAAAAGAAGCGAGCGGCATGAAAGTCTATCCGACAACTTCGGATTTCGCCGAAAACGATGATAAGCCGACGCTCACCTACAGATATTCGCTTGAAGAAGCGGGCGAATATACTGCGGAAATATGGACAACTCCGACGAATTCAGTGATTAAAAAACGTCCGCTGAGAGTCATGCTGTCTAATTCAAAAGAAAAGCAAGTTATCACGACAATTGACGAAGACTTTAACGCAGGCAGTAATTCCGACTGGAAATGGGGACAGGGCGTACTGGAAAATATCCGTATAACAAAAGCCTCAATAAAGCAGGAGAAAGGCGTAAATGAGATTTCAATCGGCGCGTTAGAAGCAGGGTTGGTGCTTGAAAGAATTCTCATATATAAGGAAGACACCAAACCGTTAAAATCATACCTTGGGATGCCTGAAAGTTTTTATGTTAAATAAACATAATTTATGTTATAATCAACGTTTGTGGGACTTACATAATTTTGATTTTAATGCGATTATTAAGAAAAGGCAGGTAAAATGAAATTATTTAATTCTCTCAAAGTTCGATTTGTTTTCTTTTTTATAATTTTTATTGTTACCTTGACAAGCGTTCAGGTTATTACCGGCGTACGTCAAATGGCTAAAACAGTAATCGAGGTTTTTTCCGATCAGGGGGTTCGCATTGTTGAAGGAGCGTCATCAATTATTGACGGCGACTCCCATGAAGCGCTGACCAAATCATTGAATGAAGATGATCCTTTTTACGAAGAGATGCGGTTAAAACTGCGTGATTTAAAAGAACTCTCCGGCTGTGTTTATCTGTACACAATGGCTCCCCAAAAAGGAGACGACTGGCTTTTCATTATTGACGGTTCTGCGGAGCCTGACGATGAAGAAAATTTTTCCGCTCTCGGAGACGTACAGGATACCAGCGATTATGATCACGCGTTTAAAAGGGTGTTGACTTCAGGAAAAACCGAAATCTCAGGTTTGATGGATCAAGGAGAATGGGGCTGGTTAATATCGGTTTATACTCCCATCAAAAATTCCAGAGGAGAGATAATTGGGATTGTCGGCTGTGATTTTGACGGAGAGATGCTTCGTAATTCAATAGTAAAGGATGAAATTCAACAATCGATAATAGGTATAATTTCAGTCGTTTTCGGAATATTTCTGCTGACATATTTTATGCAGATGATTTTCGGTCCGATTAAAAAAATGGATTCAATTTTAAAAGAAATTTCAATGGGAGAAGGTGATTTAACAAGACGAATAAGTTTAAATAGTAAAAACGAGATTGGAGAACTTGCCGCATATTTTGATTTAACAATAGAAAAAATAGAAAAAATGGTTATTGTAATAAAAAAAGAAGCTCTTAATCTTGCAGACACGGGAAACGCTTTGGCAACTAACATGAATCAAACCGCGGCGGCGATAAATGAAATTACATCTAACATAAAAAGCGTACAAAAACAAATTATGAGTCAGAGCGTAAGCGTTAATGAAACTCATTCAACTATGGAGCAAGTTGTCGTAAATATTAATAAGTTGAATAACCATGTTGAAAATCAAAGCGAAAATGTTAGCTCTGCCTCATCCGCAATTGAAGAAATGGTAGCCAACACGCAGTCTGTTACTGAAACGCTCAAAAGAAACGCGGCGAATGTAAAAATTCTAAAAAATTCTTCTGAAGTAGGGCACGCCGGTCTTCAGGAAGTCGCGGCGGACATACAGGAAATCGCGCGTGAGTCGGAAGGGCTTTTAAGCATTAACGCCGTAATGGAAAATATTTCAAGCCAGACAAATTTGCTTTCGATGAACGCCGCGATAGAAGCCGCTCACGCGGGAGAATCCGGCAGAGGCTTTGCGGTAGTTGCCGGAGAAATTCGCAAGCTCGCTGAAAATTCAAGCAAACAGTCAAAGACAATCAGTGTAGTTCTAAAGAAAATAAAAACTTCAATTGATAAAATTACACACTCTACTGAAAAAGTAATGGAAAATTTCAAGGCGATCGATGAAAGCATACAAATTGTTTCTGAACAAGAAGATAATATACGCAATTCAATGGAAGAACAGCAGACGGGCAGCAAACAAATTCTTGACGGCATATCAAATGTAAGAGAAATAACCCGTCATGTTAAAAACGGAGCAAACGAAATGCTTGATGGTTCAAAAGAAGTTATACGTGAAAGCGGTGAACTTGAAAAAGCTACTCAGCAAATCGCGGACGGCATGCATGAAATGGCTTTCGGCGCGGAAGAAGTCAATCTGGCTGTGCACCATATACAGGAAATAAGCAGAAACAACAGGGAAAATATCTCGGTATTAGGAAGCGAGGTCGCGAAGTTTAAAGTTGCTCAGTAGAATAATTATTTTAAATGATCTAAAATAATTATCATGAATTATGCGGAAGAATCCTTAAAAAAACATTACGAATGGCGCGGCAAGCTTGATATTGTTCCGCGGATGAAAGTTTCCACGCGCGAGGATTTATCTCTTGCGTATACTCCCGGCGTCGCGCAGCCTTGCCTTGAGATTCAAAAAGATTACAAAAAAAGCTGGGATTTAACGGGGCGCTGGAACACGGTCGCGGTTATCACAGACGGCACCGCTGTTTTAGGGTTAGGTGACATCGGTCCCGAAGCCGGAATGCCAGTTATGGAAGGCAAATGCGTTTTGTTTAAAGCGTTCGGCGGCGTCGATGCCTTTCCGCTCTGCATACGATCAAAAGATGTTGATGTGATTGTCGAAACAACCGCGCTGCTTTCCGGCAGTTTCGGCGGAATCAATCTTGAAGATATTTCCGCGCCCCGTTGTTTTGAAATTGAACGCAGACTCAAAGAACGATGCGACATTCCAATATTTCATGACGATCAGCACGGCACGGCGGTAGTGACGTTAGCCGCCATGATCAACGCGCTTAAGCTGACAGGGAAAAAACTTGAAAATATCAGCGTGGTGACATTAGGAGCGGGAGCCGCCGGCATTGCGGTTATACGCCTTTTAAAAGCGGTCGGGCTTTCCGATGTCGTGTTATGCGACAGAAACGGAGCGATTTACAAAGGCAGAGCCGATCTTAACAGCGAAAAGGCGGAAATGGCAAACATATCAAACAGCCAAATGAAAAAAGGAAGTCTCGCGGATGTAATCCGCGGCGCGGATGTTTTTATCGGCGTTGCCGCTCCCGGCATGGTAACTCAGGAGATGGTAAAATCGATGTCACCTAACGCGATACTGTTTCCGATGTCAAACCCGACGCCGGAAATAATGCCCGATGAAGCGAAAGCCGCCGGAGCCGCGGTTGTCGGAACAGGGCGCAGCGATTTCGCAAACCAGATAAATAACGCGCTCGCGTTTCCCGGTATTTTCCGCGGAGCGCTCGATGTCCGCGCAAGCGATATCAATGATGAAATGAAAATCGCGGCGGCATACGCGCTCGCGAATCTTGTCAGTGACAGCGAATTAAAACCTGATTACATTATCCCTGCCGCTTTTGATCCGCGCATCAGAGACGCGGTCGCGAACGCGACGGCGGAAGCGGCAAGAAAAAGCGGTGTTGCGAGAATTTAGTTAAAAGAATTAAGGGCTGGATTTTTAGATAAGAAATTTAAAGTAAAAAAAAGCGGCTGCGTTTAAAGCAGCCGCTAAATTTATGTTATCCCTCCAATTTTTTTACCATTTATCAATCAGCATATATATCGAAGGAATGAATGCCGCGAAGAGTCCGACAGCCATGCTTAAAAACGGAAAAACTTTTTCAAGTTTTAATTTTAACACCAATTCCAGGAAACCTTCAAGCCAGAGAATTGACCATGCTCCCCACAATAACACGAATCGAGTGTCCGTACCGTATGATAAAACAGCCATCAGCGCCGCGTAAATCGAAGCGAATAAAGCGTACAATCCGAACGGGCGCAGATCAAGCTTTAACAAATAATTACAGGCGATAAAAAGGTACGTTATACCAAACAAAAATCCGGATGTAACATTTTGATAGCCAAGAACATCCGTAAAAGTATTGCCGGCTTTTGCAAGCATGATGATATTTCCGATTACAAGCACACAGCCGGTAAACAGATTCATAATTGCCGTTGATTTGCCGTCAACATTAAGCAGCCGGTTCATACCGTTTGAAAAAAGCGTGATACCGACAAAAAACAATGAAAGCCCTAAAAATCCCATGATAACTCCTTATGTTAATATTATATCATTTTTTTTAGTTTTTTATCAACGCAGAGGCAGCATAAAAGGCAATTCTCTGCTGATAATACCGCTTAAAGCCGGCATCCCGAAATCGCACGCAAATTGAAAAATACTCGCCGCTTCTCTTGACGCGATTAAAGACGCGATATTGCGGAACAGATCGGTGAACGAAACTTGCAGTTTCACCTCAATCTGAGTTGATCCGGACGCCGCAAGGGGTTTATCGCTGACTGTTCCTCTTATAAACGGATTTCTGTTAATAATTAAATTGTAATCAATTTTCGGCGGAGGCAGCGGAAATCGATTCGGATTTTCTATCGTTAAATAAACAAATACTTCAACGCCCGTTTTGCTGATTTTTCCGATCTTTACCGAATGACTCGTGATACGCGGAAGCTGAGGCGGTACATTCGGATCCTGCGCCGCTTTCGATGCCGTCTTGCAGCCTGCGAAAGAAAACAGAATAAAAAACGCTATCAGTGCCGCTGCAATTTTTGTGAATTGACTACCGATTTGTTTGTTCATTTGCCTGTCGGTATAACACTTGATAATACATCTTTCAGTACGCTGTCACCGTATTCCTCTAAACCGAAATCGCAATCAAAATTAAAAGAGGTATTAACATTTTTCGGCGGTGATAATACAAAACTCGGAATTTTTAATATTATTTCAGTCCACGGAATATTCAATGTTTGACCGATTGTTGTAGTCTTGGACGCGGCGATAACAGTGGCTTGTGTTGTGCTTTGTAATAATGATACATTGTTCATTTTATAATCAAAAGTTATTTTCGGCGCCGGTAAATCAAAAGGATTCGGATTATTGAAATTCATACTGACAGTCGCTCCCAATCCGTTTAATAAATTAGGTTTTTCAAGTTTAAAAGAAGAAGTTAATTTCGGAAGCTGCGGCAGCGGGAGCGTGCTCGACTTCTCGATATTCCATTTAACAATTTTTTCTTCACCTAACAAACCGTTTAAATCGATACTGCGTCCATTGTTGTTTGGTTTAAATATATCGAGTATATCATAATCAAGAGGAATTATAATTTCCATAGCGACTCTGATATCAATTTTTTCTTGCTTCCAGAGGCTTACAAAAGATTTAAAAAAATCAACGAATTGAATTGTCACCGGAATCACAAAATCAGCCGCTTGCTTAGCTTTTATACCGCCGCCAATGGGAAGCGCTGAGCCTATAAAAAAATTCCCGTTAACATACAATTCCAAATGTGTATCGGGAAGATCGGGAATATCAAAAGTATTAGGGTTTGTAATAGTTACATTACAATCCAATGTAATTCCTTGAAGAGTAAAAGTTCCGGGACTCACTTTCACCGAATTAAACGAAACTTCCGGCTGCTTTACATAACCATCTAAAAGATTACAAGTTGTTGTTAATAAAATCATGGGAAGCAGAATTAACGCTATAACGATTCTTTTCATAAAGTCTCCTTGGTGACGGGCACAGTGATAGTCACCTATCTTTCAATTATATGGTCATTTTTTCGTACTGACAAGTTATTCTTTTAGCCCAAATAGCGGCGTAATTTCTCCATAATCATCTCGATATCAAGGGGTTTGCCGAGGTGATCGTCCATTCCGGCTTTGATGCAGTGGTCGATATCTTCTTTAAATACGTTCGCGGTCATCGCGATTATAGGGGTGTGTTTATGCGCCGGCTCTTTGCCGGCTTTTTTATTTAGTTTTTCTTCGTATTGCCGGATTTGCTTTGTCGCTTCGTATCCGTCCATTCCCGGCATATGAACATCCATAAAAATCATTTCATATTTGTCCGGTTCTTTAATGTATATTTCTACGGCTTTTATTCCGTTTTCGGCGCAGTCAATTTCCAGATTGGTTGATTCAAGAAGCATCAGCACGATCTCGCGGTTTATTTCCATATCTTCTACGAGCAAAACTTTGTGACCGGAAAAATCATTTTTACTTTCATTTACGATATTTGTTTGCTGCTGCGCCTCTTCTTCTTCACTGCGCTGCGCTTGAATAGTAAAACCAAACGTTGATCCTTTTCCGGATTCCGATTTAACCCAGATTTTTCCGCTCATCATTTCTACAAAATTTTTCGAGATTGAAAGCCCCAAACCTGTGCCGCCGTATTTCCGCGATGTGCTTGATTCCGCCTGCTGAAATGACTGGAACAGACGCGACTGATGTTCTTTGCTGATTCCGATGCCTGAATCTTTTACGGTAATTTGTATCGTACAATTATTTTTTGATTCTTTTATCAATTGCGCTTCAAGATCGATAGATCCGTTTTCCGGCGTGAATTTCACCGCGTTGCTTAAAAGATTTGTAATAATCTGCGAGAGACGCTGATCATCACCGATCAAAATTTTAGGAATATTTTTATCGATTTGCACGGTAAATATTTGATGTTTTTCTTCGATGCGGAAATTGATTACATTAACAACCCGCAGAATCATTTTTTCAAAATTAAATTTTACGGGGAAAAGCTCAAACTTATTCGCTTCTATTTTTGACATATCCAAAATATCATTGATGACACCTAACAAGTGGCTGGAAGCGTCCCCGATTTTATCAAGCGCGTAGTTTTTTCTGTCAAGGCTTTCGGAATTTTTCGCGATTGCCGTCATGTTGATAATCGCGTTCATCGGCGTGCGCATTTCGTGGCTCATGTTTGATAAAAATTCGCTCTTTGCTTTGCTTGCCGCGGTTACTTTTGTTACAGCGTCTTTCAGTTTTGTATTGTAAAAATCAAGCATGATCGCGCCGGCAATTGTGCTTGTCGTCATTGTAACGAAACTTTTTTCGTTTTCTGTCCACTGGCGCGGAGTAAAACACTGTTCCACTGTCAAAAAGCCCCAGACAACTCCCTCAACATAAAGCGGCGCGCAGATAAACGCTTTAACTGTGTCGTCTAACATTTCGCGGAAATCATCTGTTCTTGTTGCTGCCGTATCAGTGCAGGAAAGTATCGGAACAGTCGCATGGTCGTAAAGCCTTTCGGGAAAACTGGCTTTTACGAAATTATGCACATCAATATTTTTTCTCTGTAAAATTGATTTGTCCGCTGTCCACTGATATGTTATATTCGCTTTGCCGTTTTTGTATTCAAGATGATAAATAATAACCCTTGATACTCTGTAGTAATTTCCCAGTTTAGCGATTGCGTTTTCAATCAATACCCGCGATTCTCCTGAGGAAACAAAACTTCTTGAGATTTCGGAAAGCAATTCCTGCTGTTCTAAGCGTTCTTTAAGAGCGCTGCTTTGCTGTTTTAATTCGTCTGTCATTTTATTCATGCTGCGCAGATCGTATTGATAGGCTAACGCGACATATTTTCCCATATATTTTGTGCGCGTCAAAGTAATTTCAAAAGGGATAAGTTCACCTAACGCCGAACGGTGCATCCATTCAACTTTAAAAGTTTCACCCTTTAATGTTCTTCTCAGCACATCGTTAGTTACTTCGAGAGAATTATCTCCGTTGGGCTGGAACTCCGGCACAAATTCGAAAAAATGTTCGATGTAATAATCTTTTCCGCAGCCGAATAAATCAAGGCTCGCGAGGTTAGTGTCTATTACGCGCAAATTTTCATCAAAGATTGTAAAACCGATAGGCGCGGCGTCAAGAGTCGCGCGGTTAAAAATTCCAATGTTCGTAATATTTTGCTGCATATCGGCGCGCATAACGGTATTGGCGCATAAAAAAGCCGCAGACCTTAATATCTCCATTGTGTCTTCATCAAAACAACGTTTTTTGATTCGATCTTCAAAAAGCACAAAGCCCCAAAAGTTATTGTTAATAAAAATCGGAGTGACAAAAAGTGAAATAACTCCGTATGATTTCAGCATTTCCGCCTCAACTTTCGGCAGCTTATTCGTAGGACCGTTTATAAATTTTCCATTACTTAAAATTTCTTCCCAGCTTGGCGCAAGATTGGAGTACGCGACATCTTCAAAAAACGGCGTGGGAATTGTCGTGCCGCCCGATTCCTTATCCCAGCGGTAAATCTGCGAAGAATACAATCCGTCCGGTTTTTTTGTATTGCGCCAAACAGATACTCTGTCGATTTTTTCCATATCAGCAATTAGCCTAACGCCTTCCGACATCATCGCTTCAAAGGATTCTTGATTCTGCGAAAGGAACTTTATAGCCATTTTATTAAGCAAATTTGCTCTGGAAATCGCGCTATTCATCGGAAAATTATATCATGTATTTTTTCCTGCATATATAGTTACTTGAAAATATTTTTTTTGTGTGGATAATATGATCATGGACACGGGACAAACGATTTTTATTTCCGGTCAGCTTATTCTTGGAGCAGCGGCGGCTTTTCTTGCTATTCTGTTGTGGCCGAAAATAAGAGACGCGGCATGGATGCTTATAATTTTTGGAACAATATTCATTTATATTGAAACTGTGTATTCTGTTCTGAAAATTTTCGGTATTAGCGCTGATGAGTTAGTTGTAATTTCTTCGGTTCCGATGATACCATTTGTATTGACGACTGTCCGTACGCTTTTTTTCATTATCGCGTTTGCCATAATGATTTTCAGGCAATCTCGGTTAAAATAACCGATGGCTTAAAAACAGGAAGCTAAAACAAACATATAGGAGATTAAAATGAAAGCAATTATTTTGGGAATTTTGATTCTTGCAGCAGCGGTTATCGCGATTTTACCAAAGGATATTCTCGGCTTTGGGCTCGGATGGGGAGACGATGTGCTGACATTTCTTCGCGGCGGAGCTCCGGTACTTGCGATTCTGATTGGAATTATCGCGGTATTTATCGGTATAGCCGACATGAAGGATCGTGCGGAAGCAAAGAAAGAAGAAAAAGCCGAGTCAAATAACAAATAATTTATTATGATTGCAAAATTAATCGGCGACTCAAGAAAAATAATTTTAAAAATAGGATCGAATACTCTCGCGGGCAGTGACGGAAAAATCAACTTTGCGTTTCTTGATGCGTTTGCGCAGCAGGCTGCGGATTTGATGAAGAAGGGAAAACAAATTGTTGTTGTTTCTTCCGGCGCGCAGGTTGCCGGGCTTTCGACTTTGGATAAGTGGGCGCGCAAAAAAGATATTCATTACAGGCAGGCGCTTTGCGCGATAGGTCAGGTTCAGCTCATGAAAGCGTGGCGCCGCGCGTTTGAAGCCTGCGGTTTGTATATCGCGCAGATTCTTTTAACGCGCGAAGATTTTAACGATCCAAACCGGACGCTTAATATGCGCAACACGCTTTTCACTCTTGTCGACGAAGGCATCATTCCGATCATAAACGAAAACGATACAGTTTCGGTTGAAGAAATAAAAATCGGCGACAACGATACGCTCGCAGCCCGCTCCGCGATTCTCTGGAGCGCGGACTTGCTGATTCTTTTCAGCGACATCGACGGACTGTACGACAAAAACCCAAAAGAATTTCCGCAAGCCGCTTTAATAGAAGAAGTGCGCGATATCGCCGAAGCGCGGAAAAACATCACAATCGGATCAACCAACAATTTCGGCACGGGCGGCATCGCCACAAAACTTGACGCCGCGGAAATGGCTCTCTCCTACGGCATCCCGACAATTCTCGCCGACGGCGGAAAGCCCGGATGTTTGGAAGCGCTTGCGGCAGGAAAACAAAAGGGGACGGTGTTTACCGCATGAGTAATCGGCAGCTTTTACCGGAAATTAAAACTGTTAAAGCGCCGCCTGCTTCTTTAGATGTGAACACTTCTTTAGATGTGAAGTACGAGAAAAAAGAATACCTCACTCAGCAACTAATTACGTATATCGGCAACAAACGCTCTCTGTTGAGCTTCATAGACAACGGAATAAAAATCGTACAAAAAAAACTGCAAAAAAATAAACTAAAAATGTTTGATGTTTTCAGCGGTTCCGGAATTGTCGCAAGATATTTCAAGCAATTTTCCGAATTATTAATCGTAAATGATTTGGAAAAATATTCATATATAATTAATCAATGTTATTTATCCAATGAAAATGAGATCGACTTTTTATCGTTACGCGAATATTATCAGGAATTAATTACGCAGACAAATACAAATTTGGTAAAAGGAATTATTTCTGAATTATACGCTCCAAAAAATGACGATAACATAGAACAAAATGAGAGAGTTTTTTACACAAGCAGAAACGCCATGTTTATCGATACAGCCAGACAATTAATAGAAAAAATCCCCGAAGATTATCAAAAATATTTTTTAGCGCCGTTATTATCGGAAGCGTCGATACACGCGAATACATCGGGAGTATTCAAAGGTTTTTATAAAAACAAAGAAACCGGCATCGGGCAGTTCGGCGGCAAGAACCAAGACGCGTTATTTCGCATAACAGGCAATATACAACTGCCGTTCCCGATATTCAGTAATTTTAACTGCGATACAATAATCCGCAGCGGTGATTCAAATGAAATAATATCAACGTTACCTGAAGTTGATATCGCATATTTAGATCCCCCTTATAATCAGCATCCTTACGGTTCAAATTATTTTATGCTGAATTTAATTTTAGACTACAAATCTCCCGAAAACACAAGCGTTGTTTCCGGAATACCGGAAAATTGGAATCGTTCGGCATACAATAAAAACAATCACGCCTTAAACGCTTTAACTCATCTTGTCGAAAACATAAACGCCAAATATATTTTAATTTCATTTAACTCAGAAGGTTTTATGAGCATCGAGCAAATTAAATCAATGCTAATAAAATTCGGAAAACTCGAAATACTGGAAACAAAATACAACACATTCAGAGGCAGCAGAAATTTAACTAACCGCGAAATTCACGTAAAGGAATATTTATTTTTGCTTGAGAAGTGAGGGAGATAATATTCTCTTGCTAAAAAATACTAAAAATGCTATATTTATGTATAGGAGAAAACCGATGGCAGAATGCAATGTAAAACCTGTTCAACATGAATAATGTGTATACAATTTGGAAGGAAAGAACGTTTTCGCCTGTTTCTTGATTTTGACGCAGACATCGAACATGAGGTGTTATGGCTTTCTACCAAAAAAATGGGTTTATGCTGAATGCTGAATTGTTTAATAGGAATAGAAAGACAATTAGTATGAGGAAAGAAAATTATTAGTAAAGTGAGGTGTATAAATGAAAAAATATACTGACGATGAGATCAAAAAAGCTATTTTAGACGCTGAAAATGATCTACCTAAATATGAAGAAATAATTAAATTATTTAATGATAACAGTGTTGATGTTTCAACAGATATGAACTTTCAGAGAAAATTTAATAATTTTTTTAGTATGGTGAAAAGAAGTAAAAATTATTATACCGCATACTATTCTTTCTTCAAATTTCTCAGAGATAACACTGATATATTCTCAAATGTATTAGAAATATTCTATAAAAAGATTCATAGAGTTGAAGCTTCATTTATTTCAAAAATGCTTCATGTAATAGATAACAATTTACCTATTTATGATAAAAATGTATTACATATTCTTGAAATTGAAAGACCTAAAATTTGGTGGATTGCAAAAAGAAAAATTGAAAAAGCCAGTGAGATATACAATCAGTTAATACAATGGTACAAGGACTTTGAGCTTAGTAGTGATGGACAAAAATGGATAAGTTTTTTTAATGAAAAATATCCAAAAACTAATATTTCATCTACAAAAAAAATTGATTTTATATTATGGCGATTAGGTGCAGGATAATCATATATTTATGGATAAAAAACGAATAAGCCTTTACACATTATTATATGAATACCTCCTGGTGCTTCGTAAACCTTTTGCTGATTTTATGTATAAACACATGAAAGCCGTATACGACGATAATTGGTGGAATCTCGGCGTTCTGTCTAATATTAAAGAGCCGTTCAAGAAAAAATTGGATGATTTGGATATATATGATTTAGTTAAAATACTTATGAATAACTGGAAAGAATTATATACAAATATTGCCGGAAATAATGAATACGATGAAAATTACAAGTTGCTTCAAAAAGTGCTGCATTTGCGTAACATCATTTCTCATGCTAATGAGGATAATATATTTATTAATGATATTCACAAACAACTTTCTGTACTTTTAGTTTTTTCTATATTAATAAATGCCTATGAATATATACTTGTTGACTTAAAAAACGATCTTGAAAAGTATACAAAGGAAAAAGACACAAACGACGAAAGAAAAAGAGAGAAGCTTTTGGATATTATTATAAAGGACGTTTTATTTCCTGCCATGACTTGCGCTGATTTACCAATAGAAACAAAAGAAAGTATGTTAAAAACAATGACAATTATTCAAAATACAAAAACAGCAGATGAAATCTATGATTTTTATACAGGCGCATTGCAGTCATCTAAAGGGCAAAAGTCTTATAAAAGTTTGAAAGAATATAATTTGACGGCTTTTGAGGACATTCGGGATAAGATTAACGCGGTGATGAATTATTTCCAATAAAAATAACAGGTGAGTATTGTGATACAGTTTCGTCTGAATTTAAAAAAAATCATTGTTACTGAAAAATCCATAGAGTAATTATATACCTTGACAAACGTATAGTAAGAAATATACAATAAGTGATATGATTCAATCATTTAAATGCAAAGAAACGGAAAAAATCTTTAAGGGGTTAATTTCCAGTAAGTTTCCAATTGATATTCAATCAAGAGCGTTTAATAAACTTGCCGCTATTCATGTATCGCTAACTCTCGATGATTTAAAATCACCTCCCTCTAATCATTTAGAGCAGCTAAAAGGAGATCGTACTAATCAATACTCTATACGAATTAATAAAAAATACCGTATTTGTTTTGAATGGTATGAAAAAAACGCTTGTAATGTAGAAATTGTGGATTATCACGATTGATGAAATAAAACACTTGACAATCCGTATTCCGTAGTATAGAATACAGAATAGAGGCAATTAATGAAAAAGCATATAGAAATAGATCACATAGGAAAAATCCTGTTTGAAGAGTTTATGGAACCGTATAAATTATCTCAAAACGCACTTGCCAGAGCCATTGGCGTTGCTCCAAGCAGGATTACTGATATTGTAAACGGACGCAGAGGCATAACAGCCGACACCGATTTACGTTTAGCGCGTCTTTTTGGTCTTTCGGAAGGTTATTTTTTACGTTTACAGGAACATATTGAGACTACCATCACAAAGCAAAAAATAAGTTCTGAACTTGATAAAATTACACCACTAAAAAAGATAGCGTAAGCTGTTTTTTTAGAACGCTAATATTTCCTCCCTCAAAACCCTTAAGTCCTGCTAATTCCAGGCATTATCATATGTACATAGAAGCTAATGAATATATCTATAAAAGAGGTGTTAAATGATTAATTCAGTTCCTACTTTTGGTAATGCAATATATGATTGCGCTCAAGAGTGTGCTGCTCAGTGCACATATAAAATGTGCCGTAATAATTTTGATTATTATGCAAGTATATGTTATTATATTATTTTAGGGGAAGTGTCTTAGTAGTTATAAAATATAAGAAATGTTTTTATGTTTCTTAATTAATAATTTAATTTGCAAAGAGGATACCTTATTATGAAATTTCTAGATGAATTTTTTAATGATTTAACATTATCAAAAAGCAAAGAAGATTTATTAAATCTCTTTATAAAATTTAATATTAATAGAAGAAATAGGGATAAATATCCGGATTTGGAAATTAATATTAGTTTGGAGGAAATTAAAAAGTTAGAAGAAAATTCAATAATAACAAATGAAAATAATCTTAATGTATTACTTGCAAAAAAAACAGATTTAACAACATTAGAGAAACTTTTATATGCAGTTGTATGGAAAAATGGTGATTTAATAAAAATCAAACACATTATTTCTGGGATTTACGGAAATGCTGGCACAACAGGTAAAGTCTTTAATCAATTTGGAAGATTCTTATCTAATAAAGATGAATTGATCATAGATCAACATGTATTAAGAGCTTTTATATATTTTAAAGATAAAGAAATAATAAAAAACATTAATAATAAGCATTTTGATTTATTTACTAACGATTATAAAAATTGGATATATAAAAATGATGTATATAAAAATAATAAAAACATTATTGATGAATTACTATTCGAAGTTGGGAAAAAAATCAAATCTAATAAAGGAGAAAAAAATAGAAAGTAAATATTTATGGACAAAACGAATAAGCTTATACACAAAATTATTTGAATATCTCTTGCTCCTCCGCAAACCCTTTGCGGATTTTTTATATAAACATATCAAAGCAGTATATAATAACGATTGATGGAATATCTGTGTGGTGCCAAACATAAAAGAACCATATAAGAAAAAAATGGACGATTTAGATTTTTATGATTTATTAAGAATATTAATTAACCAGTGGAAAGAACTATATACAAGTATTACAGAAAAAAGTAATGAAAACGCAAATGATGATAATTTCAAATTGCTATTCAACGTATTAAAATTAAGAAATATGGTATCTCATGCAAACGAAAACAGGCTTTTTATTAATGACGTTCATAGACAACTTTCTGTACTTTTAGTTTTTTCTATATTAATAAATGCCTATGAATATATACTTGTTGACTTAAAAAACGATCTTGAAAAGTATACAAAGGAAAAAGACACAAACGACGAAAGAAAAAGAGAGAAGCTTTTGGATATTATTATAAAGGACGTTTTATTTCCTGCCATGACTTGCGCTGATTTACCAATAGAAACAAAAGAAAGTATGTTAAAAACAATGACAATTATTCAAAATACAAAAACAGCAGATGAAATCTATGATTTTTATACAGGCGCATTGCAGTCATCTAAAGGGCAAAAGTCTTATAAAAGTTTGAAAGAATATAATTTGACGGCTTTTGAGGACATTCGGGATAAGATTAACGCGGTGATGAATTATTTCCAATAAAAATAACAGGTGAGTATTGTGATACAGTTTCGTCTGAA
>Ga0209755_10003928_pt1 | contig 18036 bp, 19 predicted proteins | sample TergutCo191P1_FD_187301 | JGI IMG/M metagenome (GOLD analysis project Ga0209755, IMG submission 187301) | Cornitermes sp. P1 segment gut microbial communities from Petit-Saut dam, French Guiana - Co191P1 (SPAdes) (version 2) | ecosystem: Host-associated > Arthropoda: Insects > Digestive system...
TCCCTAATACAAGCGTACACCTGTCAATTTCGATGTGGCTTGGTTTCATTTTGGCGAATGGCGCTTCTCGCTTCTCTATTTTGGGTGTGACCAGTAACGTTTTATGGTTACAGTTCAGAAGACAAGTGACGTCTGAACTGTTACCTAATTGACGAGGCTATTTCGTTGACAGGCTGTAACGCTTTATGCTACAATGTATTTGGTTTCGGCTCAAAAAATTATTCCAAAAAAATAGTTATCAGAAAGGTGGTGAAAGGCATGAAGCAATCTTTGTTTTTACACGCAGGTGAAGTATTTCCCGGAAGCATAATTACCAACAACCGCGCGTTCAAAATAAACGATACAAGGGATAAGTCTGCCCTTTTGGCTGTTGTTTGCCCGATTCTGGCGGCGTTTTTAGCGCTTACAAGGGAGAGGTCTATCCTTTTTCAAGAAAAAGATTGTTTTGAATGCCTGTCACCGCAGATGAAAGCGGCGTAATTTCCGCTTCTTTATGTTTGGTAGCCCTGTGCAGTCAAAACGATCTGCAACAGGGTATTTTTATGTCCAAATATAAAGGAGTTTTTCTATGTTTATCAATAAATATGTCAAGACCGCACAAACAGCTCTGCACGGAAAAACCAACGGTGGGATAATTTATATGTTCCCGCAAATAATCACAAAGGTTATTTATCTTATACCGCTGATGTTCATATGGAGAATTATCACAGCAAGCGGCATTGACGCAGGAATGACTTTGACGCAATTACTCAGCTACACCTACGTAAATGCTCTGCTCGCCAACATCCTTATCGTTGACACTTTTATAAACGATTGGGATTCTGCCGGTAAATGCACGGTCTTATTTACACGCCCGATGTCAGTATTCGGTCAGGTTATATCACGCACTGTCGGTGAATGGCTACCGACGCTGCTGATGTTCTCGCTGCCGATGGCAATAATTGCGCCGCTGTTCGGAATACAAATAGTTCCGCAAACGCTTTGGGTGATTCCGTCTTTGATTTTATGCGCATCGCTCGGGTTCGCATTTGAATTTTTGTTTTTCTGCGTCACACTCAGAATACGAAACGTCGTGTGGTTGATGTGGGTTATACGGTCGGCGGTGGTGTCGTTCTTTTCAGGAACGGTCATACCGTTTGGAATACTGCCATTCGGCATGGACAGATGGATGGTGTTTCAACCGTTCGGAAGTTTGGGTGGCGCGCCGTTATCTCTCTATGTCGGTTCGGCGGAGCCGCTGACTATAATTCCAACGCAAATCTTTTGGAACGTGGTTATATGGAGCTTAACTATTGCGTGGTTTTACAAATCGCGTGAAAGGATGGTGAGCTTCGGTGGGTAAAATAACTTTTAAGCGTTATCTCGGACTTTTGGCTATATATGCAAAAATGGATTTGGGCGCGTTAGTACGCGATACCAAGTTTATGATAATAGCGCTGCTCTCTGATATATGCGCGGACATTTCCGGTATATCGGGTATATTTTTGCTTGCGTGGAGGTTCGATGGTATCGGCGGGCTTGATAAATTTGAAATATTATTTATGCTTGCTTTCGGCGGCATCGTCAACGGAACAATCGGTATGTTAGACGGCAGAAACGCAACCTTTCCAAGCCGGATTATCGGGCGCGGACAATGGGAGCATATGTTCATCATGCCGTTGCCGTACAGCATTCAAATGCTCGCAGGATTTTTCCCGTTTACCTGTTCGGGCAGATTTGTTTCAGGGATAATTCTGATGGTAGTCGCTGTGATGAATCTGACTGTTGCGCTGCCGTGGTGGTGGCTGATTGTTCTCGTCGTAAATATCATAATCAGTATGATTATCGTTGTTGGACTGTCCTATCTTGTTTCCAGCCTTGCATTTTATGCGCCCGTGCAATGTGAAGAAATTTCAACCACGGTCAGATACAGCGTGGAATATACAGCGACGTTCCCGTTATCGGGTATGCCGCTGTACATGAAAATTCCGCTCCTTACTATCTTTCCCGCAGGGTTGATTGCCTGGCTTCCAACGCTCGTCATACTCGGCAAAGCTCCTGTGCTCGCAAATATTTATCCGATATTTTTCGCGGCGTTTATTTCAGTTGCCGCATCATACTTCTTTAAGAAAGGATTTCGATATTATGTTAAAAAAGGAATTAACAGATACCACGCGGGCGGACACCGCTGTTAGCGTGAATAATGTAACAAAAATCTTCGAGCAATGGCAGCGTGAAAACGCCGGAAAGGGTTTGTTAAAAAACCTTTTCAAACCTCAAAAGAAAATCATCTCCGCCTTAGATAATGTATCGTTTACAATCAATCGCGGCGAGTTCGTCGCATATGCCGGTCCGAATGGCGCGGGCAAAAGCACGACAATGAAACTGCTGTCCGGGATGCTTCAGCCAACCGAAGGAAACGTAAGCGTTCTCGGTATGTCGCCGGAGCGTGACCGGGTAAAAATCATGAGCAGACTCGGCGTTCTGTTCGGCAACCGCACAGAATTGTGGTGGGACCACCCTGTATCTCAGAGCTTCGAGTGGAAAAAAGTCGTATGGGATATTCCCGATGAAGTTTACAAGCGTAACCTCGAAATGGTAGTTGAGCTGCTTGATATCGGAACACTGCTGAAAACTTTCGCTCGTGAATTATCTCTCGGTCAGCGCATGAGAGCCGACCTCGCCATGATGCTTTTACATTCGCCTGAGCTTATTTTACTTGATGAGCCAACACTTGGGCTTGATGTTGTTGCCAAACGTCAGATGATTGAGTTTTTGAAAAAAATCAATCGCGAGGACGGCGTAACGATTATCGTCACCAGTCATGACATGGACGACCTTGAGGAAATGGCGCAGCGGATACTTATGATTTCAAAAGGTTTAATTGTATATGACGGCAGCTTTGACGGTCTGCGCGAGATAACCGGCAATCTCACACGGTTCACGGTAATAACGGGGAGCGGTTCCTCACTTTCTCTTGATGGCTGCAAGCTCATAAGCGAGGATGGTGGCGTGTACGAATATGAGGTAGATGTAACAAAGTATCCAATCAAACAACTGCTCAAACAATTATCAGATGCAGACGGTATAAAAGATGTGGAGATTAATAAAGCTCCCATTGAGCAAGTTATATCAGGATTATATGCCGCTTGGAAGTGAAGGTTTGCATGAACGGAGTCCGATTACGCACTGGATTCGGTATTTTCGACGCTGCCGACTTCTCCACCACGAGTTGTCCGAAGACCTTTGCCGTGCAACGGTTTTCGGGCAATACATTGCCTGTGAATAATAACACAAGTAAAAATTACTTGACAAAATTGATTTTTTCAGTATAATAAAATTCACAAACCGTTGAGCGAGAGTAAGTAGCGAGTGTTTATCTGGTATAGAGAGCTGTTGATGGTGGAAAGACAGTGCAGAGGCGCTATGTGAATGGTCTCGGGAGGGCGAGCAGAAAGGCAATTAGCCGAGTATGGGAGACGGAGGTGGCTCTTCGTTACAAAAGGCTGGTACGTGTAAGCGTACAATGAGTGGGCGCGTTTGCGTCAAGCCGGGTGGTACCGCAGGAGTTTTCCTCCTGTCCCTGCAGATTTTTGCAGAGACAGGAATTTTTATTTGCCTGTCCTGAATAGAATTTTTCAAATAATTGGAAGGAGATGCCAAAAATGTCAAACCAAAAAGTACCTTACAAAACCTATCTAACCGAAGAGGAGATACCGAGAGCATGGTACAATGTCCGCGCTGACATGAAAACAGATCACAGACCGATTCTTCATCCCGGAACACTAAAGCCGGTCACAGTTGAAGACCTATCGCCTGTTTTCTGCGATGAACTAGTAAAACAGGAACTAAATGTTAAGGATCGATATATTGAGATTCCCGAAGCTATCAGAGATTTTTACAAAATGTACAGACCGTCGCCGCTTGTGCGCGCTTATTGCCTTGAAGAAGCGCTTGGCACACCAGCTAAAATATACTATAAGTATGAGGGCGGCAATACATCCGGAAGTCATAAGCTCAATTCTGCAATTGCACAGGCGTACTATGCAAAAGAGCAGGGGCTTGTCGGCGTAACCACGGAGACCGGAGCAGGGCAGTGGGGAACGGCGCTATCGATGGCTTGCGGATATTTTGGACTTGATTTGAAAGTGTTTATGGTGAAAATCTCTTCAATGCAAAAACCATACCGCAAGGCTGTAATGGAGACCTTTGGCGCTCACGTAACTCCCTCTCCATCGGACACGACAAATATAGGCCGTAAAATGCTTGAAGGCGACCCTGAATCGGGCGGAAGTTTGGGAACAGCGATATCTGAAGCGGTTGAAGCAGCGGTCTCAACAGAAGGTTACAGATATGTTCTCGGCAGCGTATTAAATCAGGTTCTCCTACACCAGACAGTTATCGGGCAGGAAACTAAAATAGCTTTTGAAAAAATTGGAGATTATCCTGACATGATAATAGGCTGCGCAGGCGGCGGCTCAAATCTCGGTGGGCTGATGCTCCCGTTTATGGCGGACAAGCTTAACGGCAAAGACGCTCCCTATTTCATCGCTGTGGAGCCTGCATCCTGTCCTTCTATGACTCGCGGTAAGTTTGCATATGATTTTTGTGATACCGGAATGGTAACTCCGCTGGCAAAGATGTATACCCTCGGAGCAACTTTTATTCCCTCGTCAGGACATGCCGGGGGACTGAGATATCACGGCATGAGTCCGATTCTTTCTCAGTTATATTATGATGGTTTTATAAACGAAGCCAGAGCCATCGGGCAGACAGAAGTTTTTGCCGCAGCAACTCTATTTGCAAGACACGAGGGAACCCTTCCAGCGCCGGAGTCTGCACATGCGATTAAGGTTGCTATAGATGAAGCAATAAAATGTAAAGAAACCGGTGAAGAAAAGACTATTCTCTTCGGATTGTCCGGAACGGGCTATTTCGACTTGGGCGCTTATATGCAGTATAACGAGGGAACTATGACCGACACGATACCGACTGACGAAGACTTAGCTAAAGGGTTCTCGGCAATCCCTAAAGTCCAGGTAGCCACTGATTAAGAGGAAATCATTGCTACGAAATACGAGTTGGCTCAATATATCTCCATAAGCACTTAGGTTAGTTTAAAGAATTATTGCAAAACGGGAGGGAAAACTGTATTGTAAGGGTATGGTCGCATCAGATTGTATGCCCTTCGGCTATTCGGCAGATTAGTCTGTTGCGGGCGTCAAAAAAAGAGAAACAGGAGAAAATGACTATGGCAAAACTATATTTCAGATACGGAGCGATGAACAGCGCAAAGTCTGCTAATCTTTTGATGGTGGCACATAATTATCAGTCACAAAATAAACCTGTGCTTTTGATGAAGCCCGCAAAGGACACTCGTTGGGAGGCTGATAACTACATCACATCAAGAGCCATCCTTGATAAAGAGCAGGCGCTGACCTTTACAGACCGGGAAGACCTGTTTGAGCTCATACAGGCTCATATCCAAACACAAAAAATCTACGCGGTCTTGCTGGACGAGGCGCAGTTTATAACCGGGGAGCAAGCCTTACAATTGGCGCAGGTAGTTGATAAACTCAACATTCCGGTACTATGCTATGGTCTAAAGAACCGCGCCGCCAAAGGGAAGCTGTTTGCCGGCTCGTATGCTTTGCTGTATTGGGCTGATTCTATTGAGGAACTCAAAAATACCTGCCAACACTGCAACAAGAAAGCAACACAGAATTTAATGTGCATTGACAATGTGCCTGAATACAGCCCAGAGGAAGTCGTCATTGCGGATATAGAGGGTATTCTTAAAATTATTCCCGTATGCAGAGAGCATTATCTCAACCCGCCAAATTAGTCAAGGATGAGTTAAAAATATTTTCAAGGGTGGAGTGTGTTAATTATGCAACCGAGAAAACTGATTGAATTTTTGGGCGTCATCGAAAAACTAAAATGTAATACCAGACATAGCTGGACTTCAAGCGGCAGGCAAGAGAGCATCGCGGAGCACAGTTGGCGGTTGGCGGTTATGGCGTTGTTGGTTACAAATGAATTTCCTGAAATAGATAGTGAAAAGCTTGTTAAAATGTGCCTGATCCACGATTTCGGAGAGGCTATTACGGGCGATATACCTTCTTTTTTGAAAACAAAAAATGATGAAGAAACAGAAAAAACAGCAATATCAAAATTGCTGGGGAGTTTGCCTGAGACTATTGCGCGGGAGTTTGGAGCGCTTTTTGATGAAATGGCTCAGATGGATACTGAAGAAGCAAAGCTGCTTAAAGCGCTTGACAACTTAGAAGTTATTTTATCGCATAATGAAGCCTCTCTCGATACATGGATTCCACTTGAGTATTCAGAAAACTTAACATACGGAATAAACGCCGTTGCACATTCAGAATATTTACGAAGTATAAGGGAAGAGTTAAGGCGCGACACTATTGAAAAGATTCAGGGCTCCGAAAAACTGTGAGAGATTTTTCTGCCTGCGTTTTGGGTTTTGAAGGCGAATACTTGCTGTATTTAACTGAAAAACACGGAAAGCAGGCGGGAAAAATCTGCAAAGCCGGGGAGCGCGGTTTAATCAGCGATTACCTGGAGCAGAAAACGCAGCAACTGAACCAATATAATTACAGCGTGTCTTTGGGGTGAGGGCTTAAAGACACGCTGTATGATATTCATTTGCTAGACGTCTATCCCGAGACTGCTCATAAGCTTCTCAAGAGATGGCATGTCCGGAAGCATCAGAACGCTCGTTTTGGCTGTTTTACCCTCGATTTCAAGTTCGTTTTGAATCAGAAGCAGAGTATCACTCATTTTTGCAAAATAAATCGAAGGTACGCTCATAATTGAGCCTAACATATCCAGCGCGGCTTCGGGCGGAGAGATGTCAATAGGAATGCCTGTCATATCAGCAATTGCTGTTACAAAAGAAGCAGACATGATGTTTGACACTTCATTTATTACAGAGTAGCCCATTTCATCGATTTCATCCTGGCTTTTTATGTCGGTGAACATAAGCATATTGACCAAATCACAAACTACTTCTATAGGAAGGAGGAACATCATCATTCCATTCATTTGTTCGCGGAGCATGAGAAGTGTTCCGACCATAACAGCTTCCGGACCGCCAAGAATCCGGGTTGCTTCATTAAAGTCGTAAATTCCGATATCAGGTATTGATATGTTTACAGGTACTCCAAGCATTCTGGATAGAGAAGATGCGGCATTGCCGGAACCGATGTTGGCGATTTCTCGCAGGACGTCGATATGAACGTCGTTAATTTCGCTAAAGGAATTCAAACCCATAATTATCCTCCCAAAATATTATTTTATCCCATGTACATTTTCTTTAGTATATACTCAATAAGTCTTTCCGGCAACAATCTGCGTAAAAATGTGAGAAATGTATAATCAAGTCCGACTATTGTACGAAGAGGGGGATTTTTTTTCTCGCTCAGCTTCCAAACAGCCTTAGCAACGGACAGCGGTGAGCGGCCATTTTTCTCATCTTTTTCCATTTTAGAAACGGCTTTTATACAGCGGTCATAGTATGGCGAGCTTTCTTGTATTTCATAGCTGCGGGCGCCGGTAAATCCGGTGTTTGTATCTCCAGGCAAGACCAATGCGACTTTTATATTATACTCGGCCATCTCCATTCGCAAAGTCGCGGCGTAAGCCTCCAGTGCCGATTTTGACGAGCAGTAATGCGACTGGAAAGGAATGGGAAACAAAGCTGCAACAGAACTAATCATCAGGCACAGTCCGCTTCCTCGATTTCGCAATAGAGGCAATAGGTGGTGGTTTAAGCGAAGCACTCCTATAAAATTCGTTTTCAGCAGACGCTCTATCGGCAGTTCGGGAAATTCTTCAGCCGGACAAGCAATGCCAACTCCGGCGCTATGCACAATTATTCCTATGTCTGCTTGTGCTAATGTGCTTTCGACAGCCATAACAACCGACTGCTCATTGGTGATGTCCATTTGCAAAGGTCTTATTTCCCCGCCGCTGTCAAACTTCCGGATTTCTTGTGCCGGATTGCGCGATGCGCTATAAACAGTGCAACCGTTTTGAGCAAAAAGCTCTGCGCAAGATCGTCCGATTCCTGATGAGCCGCCGGTGATAAGTACATTTTTTCCGTATGTGTATTTCATACTATGCGGCATTAGCATTGAGAGAAGACTTCTTTAAAGATTGCTACTGCTTCGTCAAGCTGCTCCTTAGTGTGAGTGGCGGTACAACTTGTCCGCAGCAGACATTTGCCATCTTCAACTGCGGGAGCAACCACGGGGTTGCAGTACACACCTGCCATGAGCAGCATGTGATGGATTTTAAAAGTGCGTATGGTAGTGTATGTCATGACGGGAACTATTGCTGTTTCGGAATCTCCTATGGCGATACCTGCTTCACGGAATTTTACTCTTAAATAATCACCGTTCTCTTTAAGCATTCTTGGACGCTCAGGTTCAACTTGCATTATCCGGAGCGCTTCGAGTGCGGCGCCGGCACAGGCGGGGGGAACTGATGCGCTGAAGATAAACGGGCGAGCCGTGTGCTTAATGTAATGTACCACGCTTTCTTTTGCGGCAACATATCCGCCTAAACTTGCAAGTGATTTTGAAAATGTACCCATTATCATGTCAACTTCATCTTCGAGCCCATAGTAGTTGGCGGTGCCTCTACCATTTTCACCAATCATGCCGAGCCCATGAGCATCGTCAACAAGAATACGCGCACCGTATTTCTTTGCCAATTCGACAATTTCCGGAAGACGGGCGACGTCACCCTCCATTGAGAAGACGCCATCGGTCACTATCAGCTTGCCTGCATTCGAGGGGGCGCGTTCGAGTTTATCTCTGAGCTGATCAATATCATTATGAGCATATTTGACCATTTTTGCAAAACTGAGGCGGCAGCCATCTACTATGCTTGCGTGATTTCCTCTGTCGGAAAAAATAATATCTCTCGGACCTGCAATGGAGGAAATAATGCCAAGATTAGCCTGGAAACCTGTGCTAAACGTAAGTGCACACTCCTTGTTGATAAAGGCGGCAAGCTCTTCTTCCAGTTGATTGTGCAAAATGAGTGTTCCATTTAGGAATCTAGAGCCGGAACAGCCGGAACCGAATCGCTCAACCGCATCAATCGCCGCGCGAATTACTCTCGAATCGCAGGTAAGACCCATGTAGTTGTTTGAGCCTAACATTATTGTGCGTCTGCCTTCTATTGTAACTACAGAGTCCTGATGGGTAGATAGAGCGTGGAAGTATGGGTAAACGCCGGCTGCCATTACATCCTTGGCAGCGGTAAATTTCTCACATTTTTCAAAAAGATCCAATAGCCCTAGCACCAACCTTTCAACTTTTCGCACTACATTCTAACACACGATGTATTCACTTTCAAGAAAAACTATTGTAACCTGCGGCTTATCCTCTTATATAGGCATAGTGCTCATAATGAGAATTATGCTCTGTGAAAGGCATTACAAATGGCTATGAGCCTTTCTGTGTCCCGTAAGGGGAATAGAAAGCCGGTTGTGGTTACAACCTCGGATCAACCGGCTCGCTCTCCATCGCCAGCACCCCGAACACACACTCATGCACACGGTACAGCGGTTCATTCTGCGCAAACCGTTCCAGGGATTCTACACCGAGCGCGAACTCACTCAGCGCGAGGTTACGCTTTTTAGAAAGGGAGCGTTTTTTCAGCCGTTCCAAGTTATCTTCGAGCAAATACTCAGGACCGTAAATAATTCTCAAATATTCACGTCCGCGACATTTTACAGCGGGTTGCAACAGTTCCGTTCCTTTTGTCGCAATAAAATCGTAAGGCTTGACCACCATACCCTCGCCGCCGGATGCAGTTAATTCTTCCCACCACATTATGCCTGCCATCACACTGTTTTCGTCAAGCAAATCAACGAGAAGATGATCTGTCGCCATAAAAATAGGATCGGTTCCGGTCATGTATTCAGCGATGGTTTCCATGTGTCGGACATGATTTTCACTACACCAAGTTTTGCCTTCGGTCGCAAGGATATGAAAGGGTGCAATACGGTAATCATCAATACTTTTTACATCCCAACAATAGCGGCGGTAAGCATCTGTGTACAAGTTCAGAGCGTCGGCGCGTCTCTTATATCGCTCCGACAACGCGGATAAGTCCGCTTTTTGACCGGATTGCGCTTCCACATCTACCGATTTGCTGCCAATAACAGCAGCCGCTTTATTTATCGTTTCAACTACCGACGCTAAACCGCTGCGTCCGGCGCGACCGACAGGGGCATACTGTTCCTCCAACAGTTTTTGTGCCTTTGCCGACCATGGCATGAGTTCGGTATCAAGGCATACCCAATCGGTATTAAAGTCACTCCAAAAACCTGAATTAGTCAGCACCGTTTGAAGCCTTGTTAAAATAGTATTTTCGGTTACACCATCGTCGAAGAAGTGCCGTCCTGTTCTTGTGTAAATAATCCCAAAACTGCCGTCGTTAACCTTGAAACGTCGGGCGGCAACTCCCGCGTCTTTGCACAAGACGATTACCGCACGGGAACCCATGTGTTTCTGCTCGCACACAACCTTGCCGACGCCGCGCGTTTTGTAATATTCAAAAGCTTCGGTAGGATACTCTAAATAGTCCGGAAGTTTGCTTGTTTCGCAGGGGGACATGGTTGGCGGCAGATAAATCAGCCAGTGGGGGTCGGCGGCGAAACGGGTCATTACTTCCAATGCGGCTATGGAATTCTCGGCGTTGATTTTTATATTACGGCGTAGTCGGGTAGAGAGATATTTTTGCCCCAATACGTCGTCAATGTCAAGTACATCGTCATTTATAACGGGTTTATCAAGAAATGGCTTTGCCGGAGCGTAATACTGTTTAAGTGCCTCAACTTGTAAAATCTCTTTTTCAGGATACCGCCAAGCGGTCAGTTTTCCGCCAAATACACAACCGGTGTCAATGCAAAACGTATTGTTAATCGCTTCAACCTCCGGTGTGGGCGTGTGTCCGTAGACGACCGCCGCTTTACCGCGATACTCTTTCGCCCAAGGCAACCGCACCGGCAAGCCATATTCATCGGTTTCACCTGTGGTATCGCCATATAAACAAAAGTTTCGAACACGAACGCTGCCGCGCCCATGATATTTTTCTTTCAGCCCAGCGTGGGCGACGACCAATTTTCCACAATCGAAAACATAGTGACTGATAAGCCCGTCTAAAAATGTTTTTACTTTCGCGATGAAATCATCATTTTCAACGCTTAATTGCTCGACAGTTTTACCAAGCCCATGAGTCAACTGCACTTTGGAACCGCGCAGATGCTTGAGCAGTTTAACATCATGGTTCCCGGCGACACAATAAGCGGCACCCGACTGAACCATACTCATCACAAGGCGAAGCACTTCGATGTTTTTCGGACCTCTGTCGCAGAGGTCGCCCAGGAAGATTGCTATGCGACCCTCTTGCGGCACGGCAACACAGTTTTCACTATCAACTGAATATCCGAGCTTGCTAAGTAAAGCGCAAAGTTCATCGTAACATCCGTGAATATCGCCGATTATATCAAACGGACCGGTTTCGTCCTTTTTATTGTTCCATAATGGAGTGCGGATAACTTCGACATCAGCAATATCATCTTCGCTTTTCAGAACATACACATAGCGAAAGCCTTCTTTTTTTAAATGCCGAACAGAGCGGCGCAATTGCTCACTCTGACGCTTTATGACGTGATCGCCAAAGTTGCGGTCGGGACGGTTTTCATTGCGCTCCTTGCACAGTTTTTCCGGCATATCCAGCACAATCACCACCGCATGACAGTTTTGCTCTTTAGCGAGATGCAAGACCGCCGCACGGGCGTCTTTTTGCACATTCGTAGCGTCAACAACAGCCATCAGTCCGAGTTCTAATCGCTTGTTTGCGACATAATACAGGGCGTCAAACGCTTGTGATGTTACGGACTGATTGTTTTCATCGTCCGAAACCAGTGCTCGGAAATAGTCGGAGGACAAAACCTCTGTCGGTTTGAAAAACTGCTTGGCAAAGGTGGACTTACCACTGCCGGACACACCCATCAGTGCCACCACCGCTATTTCAGGAATCTCTATCCGCATACAGTAAACACTCCCATCTGTGTCGGCGCACCGTGCGTTTCGTCTGCATCGCCGATTTCCGAAAACTGCACGATATATCCAAATTTCTCAGCCGTTTGGTTCGCCCAATCCCGGAACTCTGTCCGTGTCCACTCAAAGCGGTGGTCGCCGTGACGCAAGTTGTCCTCATACAAAAAACCGTAATTTGCATTGTACTCTTTATTGGGCGTAGTTAAAACAACGACAGAGGGCTTTGCAAACTCAAACAGCACTCTCTCAAAAGCGGCAAGACGCGGAACGTCCAAATGTTCAATAACTTCGATTACACAGGCAGCGTCATATCCCGAAAACCTTGAATCTTTATAGGTAAGCGAACCTTGAATAAGCTGTATCCGCTCTCGTACAGCATCCCCCGCCCGTTCCAGCTTCAGCTTTTTGGCGGCTCGTTCCAGCATTACATGAGAAACATCAACGCCTGTGATTTGCGTAAACTGCCTATCTTTGACAAGCAGATTTATTAAATTACCTTCTCCGCAACCGATGTCAATCACACGTTTCGTTTCGTGGTTTTTTAATGCGGAGATTACGCTGCCAAGTCGCTTTGTATTAAGATTCATTTTTTTATCTTGCTTTTCTTCCGTATCTTCCTGTTCGCCGGACAATACTTCGCCGTCAGCCGCGTTTGCTGCAGCAAGTCGCTGAAACGCCATATTCACGAGGGAACGGCGACGGTTAAGATACCTTCCTGTGATATAAGTCTTTTCCGGGTGGTCGGGCAGCCAATCCTCACCAATTCGCAACAGCTTTTCCACTTCGTCCGCGCCTACCCAGTAATGCTTTTGCCTATCAAAAACCGGAATCAAAACATAGAGATGTTTTAAGAGGTCGCGCAAGCGAACCTTCCCGCTAATGTTCAAGTTTACATATTTGCTTTCGCCCCAGTCGGGGTAGTTTTCGTCGGATACAAAGGTTTCATAGGAAACTTTATACCCCAACGGTTCAAAAACACTGTTGATCTTCTCGTGCTCTCCGCGACAGGGCAGCATAGTAATGGTCGCCGTCAAGTCCAACTTGGAATCAGACAACTCCTGATGAGCGTCCGCCCGTCCTGTCATGGCGGTACCAAACACCTTTGAAATCGCCGTACTTAAAAATGACGACGACACATAAGGTCGGTCATTGACGTAATCAAACAAACCGCCGCCCATAGTGCTCGCCTTGCCGCGCGCCAGGTCAATAGGGTCTATGTCCAGCAAAAGTGCCGCTGTAGTAAGTTCGTTTGAGACCTCCGGGTAAAAAATATACGCCTTACCGTGGTTAAGTTCAAACACCTGCGGGCGATAAGGATTTTTATAGAGCAGATAGCCGAGGTCGGTAGTGTTTTCCCCTTTGAACGTTATTGTTAACAGCATTTAGCTACGCTCCTTGTGTTGTATATTTACATTGCAATTTTGTTTTCTTGGTAACCGATGATTAAACCCACCCGATAACAACCCACGAGACAGTTACAAGCCCTTTGACCGCATCATAAGTACGGCACTCTGACCGCCTGCCAGAATAATAGCACCAATAATTCACATTTGCAAGTTCTGTTCAGTAAAAAACTATTGTATTGTTTAATGTTTGTTTATTGCATATAAGTGTGCGGTCAACTATACTATAGTGCGGAAACGGCGTGTTGCAACTATGAGTTCTATTTGCAAGGATATCAGCAAGGGCGCGACAATGCGGATGGGAGAATATGGAAAAGAATGTAAGTTTACCTGCCAAGAGCCACGGAAAGTCAATAAAAGAAGTTCTTGAGCGTCACGGCTTTAGGTTTTCAAAGTCTTTGGGGCAAAATTTTCTGGTCGATCCCAACATTCCTGAAAAAATTGTGCGGCTTTCAGATATTGATGGTTCATGCAGCGTTCTTGAGATTGGACCGGGTATCGGTGCGTTAACTTTGCCTCTTTGCAGAGCCGCGGGCTTTGTGACTGCCGTTGAGCTCGACACAGCGCTGCTTCCGATTTTGTCGGAAGTATTGTCTGAGCAATCGAATGTCGTGGTTGTAAGAGGCGATATTTTACGACTTTCTATTGCTGAGCTTGTTAATGAGCAGACGTCCGGGCTTAGGCGCTTTGCCTGTGCTAATCTTCCATATAACATAACTACGCCGGCAATATCAGCGCTTATTGACTCCGGGGTTTTTGAAAGCATTACCGTTATGGTACAGCGTGAGGTGGCAAGGCGCATATGTGCCGGGTCTGCCGATTCGGATTATGGCGCCTTTTCGGTTTACATAAATTATCACAGTATGCCTGAAATTCTGTTTGATGTTCCTCCTGAATGCTTCATGCCGCGTCCTAATGTGCATTCTTCTGTTGTAAAGATAAAAATGCGCAAGGAACCGCTCTTGCAAGCGATGGAAGAGCCGAAGTTTTTTAAAGTTGTTCGAGCTGCTTTTGGACAGCGAAGAAAAACGCTTGTTAATGCTCTTTATGCTGTGTTTGGCAGCGAGATTGAAAAAAATGAGATTGCAAAAATTGTTGAAAGTTGCGGCTTTGACGCTAAAATCCGTGGAGAGACTCTAGGGCTGGAGGATTTTATTAAGCTGTCTTCGCGTTTTTAGAGACCCGGCGACCGGTAACTAACCCGTTGCGATTTGTGCTAACATCGTGAAATCGAGTTGACAAATCTTGGAAATTGATGTAGATTTATTGATAACGATACAAAACGGATGCATTGCTGTGTATATATTAGGTTATACAAATGTTTTTTTAGATAAAAATGCTGTTTTTACTCAAACGAGGGGGATTCTTAATGAGCCTAGTTACTGAAATCAAATGTGCAAGATGTGACAGAAAGTATTCCGGAGTCAGAAGCAGATGTCCCTATTGCGGTGCGCGGCGTATCGGACGCGGAAAATATACCGAAAATTCGGACAATTCCAGAGGGAAAATGCTCATAAGTATCCTTGTTATGGGCGTATTGGTTGTCGCGGCAGGGGTGTTACTATTTACTACAGCTCCTGACGCGGACGCGGTTCCGAACGATACAGCAGAAGCACCGCCGTCGCTAATCAATGCTGATGATATTACTCAAGTTGACGGGGCGAATCAAGCTTTGGATGATCCTCTCGAAGATGATGGCGATGATCCGCTTGGGGAACCAACGCCTGTTCCGGGACCTACCGTAACCTCAGTTGTTATCACACATCACAACAGAAGAATTGAAGACTTCACCCAGCCATTAGGTCAGCCGATAGAGTTGGGCGTTAGAATTGAGCCTGTGGGTGTGCAGGAGGATATCATATGGCTCAGCGGAGATTCGGCTGTTTTTGAGGTTGTTCCCCTTAATCCTGAGGGTACTTCCGCAAGAATAACCGGGGTTGGTGTAGGTCATGCCACGCTTACTGTTTCTGTTGGCGGAATGGAAGCGACATGCATAGTCAGAATTCGCAGGTAGGGGTTGTTCTCCTATAGTAAATATAACACTAAGTAGTTTGATGAGTAGGGTCGCCGATATTGAAAGGAAATTTACATGAGTATCAAGTCAACCGGTATTGTCAGAAAAGTTGATGAATTAGGTAGGATAGTTTTACCGATTGAACTTAGGCGCACTTTGGGCATTGCCGAGAGGGATATGGTGGAGATTTTTGTGGATGGCTCTTCAATCATTCTCAAAAAATTCGTACCGGAAACCAACAAAGCAGGAAAAAGCAAAAAGCATATTTGCGATATCTGCAAAAGAGAAATGGCTGAATAATAGCGCAGCTTATGGGAATACAACAGCACAATCGGCAAAAGAATAAAGCCATTGTGCTGTTTTGCATGTCCGGGTTCTTATTGAAGCTAATAGCTAAGTTTTTATAACTATGTTATATATTGCATTCTTTGCGACGCCAGTTTCTTCGGCGGCTTTTTTTGCTGCGTCCTTTAACGATAGCCCGTCTTTAATGTATGATGAAGCGAGCGCTGCCGCGTCCTCGATGGTTGGTTTTTCAAGAATGCTGCAACCTTCGATAACCAGAACGAACTCGCCTTTGGGAGGGCGGGTGGAAAAATGCTTAATTGCCTCTGAAAAAGTAGTTCGCAGTGTTTCTTCATATATTTTAGTAAGCTCACGAGATATAGTTAGCTGTCTATCCCCAAGTACTTCATGCATGTCGATGAGGGTTTTCAGAAGTTTATGCGGGGCTTCATAAAAAACCATAGTCCGTTTTTCATGCTTAATCTGATTTAGGTGCTCAAATCGGCTCTTCCTTGAAGTGGATAAAAAACCTTCAAATGTAAATCTACCTGTTGTCAGTCCCGATACTGACAATGCCGCAATTGCCGCACAAGGTCCCGGTATGGTTATAACGCTTATGCATGCTTGTGCGCAGAGCTTTACGAGGTCTTCTCCGGGGTCGCTTATTGCCGGAGTTCCGGCGTCTGTGACCAACGCGCAGCTTTCACCTGCCAAAATGCGATCGATTATCCGCTCTCCGCTCTGTTTGCGATTATGCTCAAAGTAGATGACGAGCGGCGTTTTTATTCCTAAATTTAATAAAAGAATGCCTGTGACTCTGGTATCTTCCGCTGCAATAAAATCAACTTCTTCAAGTGTTTTTGCTGCCCGGGCGGAGATATCGCCGAGATTTCCGATAGGCGTAGCGACAATATAGAGGGTTCCGCAGCCGTTATTGTGCATTTTTACCACCTTTCTACCTTCTGTATATTCGCTTTACTTCGTCTGAGTCGCTGCCGTCATCATTAGCCAATATAAGCGGGGCTTCGACATTGAGCGAGGGTTTGCCCCCTCTGCGGCTTTCTATTAAGACTAAGTTTGGAGGGGATGCGGATTTATGCTGGACAAATCTTATTCGCTTTGGTTCAAAGCAAGCGGAACTCAGGCATCTAAATAAATCGGATAGACGCTCCGGCTTGTGGACAAGCATGAAAGCGCCGCCCCATTTGGTAATATATCCCGCTGCCTCGCATATATTTTCAAGAGTGCAGAATGTCTCGGCCCTTGCCGCGGCAAGAGCGTTATCATTTGGTAGTTTTCCGCTTCCTTTTGCGTAGTATGGCGGATTTGATATTGTGAGGTCATACGCTCCTGCTATGAGCATTTGCTTGTAGTTTCTTATATCGCCCTGTGTAATGTTAATCCTTTCGGACAAGCCGCATAGCTCTGCGTTCTCTGCCGCAAGTCTAGCCGCATCAGCTTGCAGCTCAATGCCGTCAACGTGTAAATGAGGTCTCTCCCAAGCGAGTAAAATCGATATTATGCCAGAGCCGCAGCCCAAATCAGCCGCTTTAGTCTGTTTAATTGCCGCTGAATGCTCGGCAAAATAAGCAAGTAAGACTGAATCTGTTCCAAGTCTAAAAACTCCCGAGAGATCCTTAAAGCGCGGACCGCCATGCCATAGAGTATCTATCATCTTATTTTCTCCGGATTAAGGGCAGACACAAAGGTCTGCCCTCATTGCAATATAGTATGTTGTAATTAGCGAAGCACTAGCCAGCCACAATGGCATCGACAGGACAAGATGAAACACACACGCCGCAGTCTATACATAGGTCGGCACTGATTTCGTAGATAGAGTCACCCGCCGCAATAGCGTCAACTGGGCATTCGCCAACACATGCTCCGCAGGAAACACACTCACCGCTGATTTTGTATGCCATAATTAAACCTCCAAAAAAACTCATTTTTTTATAACAGACTCATTTTACCACGTTATAGTCAAAAATCAATAGTAAATATGAACTATTTTCCTATGTCTCCCGAGTTTGCCACTTAATATCTAAATAATCAAGAAGAAAATAAAAAAAAGTTGAGAAATAGCAAGCAAAAGGCTTGCTTTTTTGTTTCGTTCGCAGTATAATCGTTTAGTAGGTACGTTGGTATATGTTTTGTATTTAGGAGGCACCATGTTTATTGAAACTGTCAAAAACAGCGGCAAAGATTACCTGCGGCTAGTCAATTCAATACGGGTCGAAAACAAAGACGGCTA
>Ga0209755_10003929_pt1 | contig 18030 bp, 17 predicted proteins | sample TergutCo191P1_FD_187301 | JGI IMG/M metagenome (GOLD analysis project Ga0209755, IMG submission 187301) | Cornitermes sp. P1 segment gut microbial communities from Petit-Saut dam, French Guiana - Co191P1 (SPAdes) (version 2) | ecosystem: Host-associated > Arthropoda: Insects > Digestive system...
TCGCCGCCTTCGCCGCAGAAACTGTGCCAGTAGGCAATCGCGAAACGAAGATGATCCTTCATTGTCTTGCTGCCGATTTTTTTATCAGCGTCATAATACTTGAACGCAAGAGGATTTTTGCTCTTTGGTCCTTCGTATTTGATTTTTGAGATTCCGGGGAAATATTCTTTTGCCCCCACGAAATAGTCTGCCATAATAGCCTCCATAAATTATTTGTATAGTGGACTTAAAGCCCCAAGATACTTTGAATAAACTGCATACGCTGCGTTGTATTTTTCCGCGCTCTTTTTGTCCGGTCTGATTGTTGTGCCTAATGCGACGTGTTTTTCCGCAAGCGTCTCGATAGATGTTTTCTTGCCCTCGCTTGTTTCCAAACACCAAAGAGCTTGAATCGCTCCGCCCATCGCGGCTGCTTCCGAGCCTACGGGAATGCGGACAGGGATGTTCATTACGTTAGCCGCAATGCTCTGCCACATAGGGCTTTTTGAGCCGCCGCCTGTTAAATGGATTTCCTTAGGTTTGAAACCAAGTTTTAAAAAGCCGTCCAAGCCGATTCTCATTCCGAAGATCGAAGATTCAAGCGCGGCGCGCGCAAGATTTTCTTTTTTGAAATTCGCTGCTGTGATACCGTTAATGCTCGCTCTGCCGTTCGGCAGGTTGGGCGTTCTCTCGCCGTTGAAGAAAGGAAGGATCACAATTCCGTCCGCGCCGATGGGTGATTTTCCCGCCTGCGCGTCAAATTCTTTAACATCCAGAGACATAAGTTTTCGCATTTCTTCGCTCGCTACTGTGCAGTTCATTGTGCAAAGAAGCGGCATCCATCCGTTAGATGAAGAACAGAACGCGGCGAGGTTTCCGGTCGGATCAATTACCGCCTTGTCGGAAAAACCAAAAAGAGTGCCGCTGGTGCCAAGGCTCATTGTCAAAAATCCGTCACGAACGGCGCCTGTGCCGATTGCAGCCATCATGTTGTCGCCGCCGCCTGAGGAGACTAAAGTCCCTTCGTTTAAACCGTAAAGTTCCGCGGCGGCTTTGCTTACCTTGCCTGCGGTTTTTTCGGAACTTGTAAGCTGCGGAAGATATTTTTCAACATCAGGAGAAATATATTTGCAAATTTCAGATGACCATTTTCTGTTGCGCACGTCAAACAGAGCAGTGCCGGACGCGTCGCCGTATTCCGCCCAATATTCGCCTGTCAATAAAAAGTTAATGTAATTGTGAGGAAGAAGAATGTGTCTGAGTTTCGCGAAAGCGGCAGGTTTATGTTTTTTTAGCCACAGCACCTTGGGAGCGGTGTAGCCGGGACGCATTGGAAGCCCCGCTTTTTCGATTAATTTTTTTTCGCCGCCTGCTGCTTTTGTAAGTTCCTCGCATTCCGCATCGGTTGATGTATCGCACCAGAGTTTTACGTTGTAAACAGGCTTTCCTTTTTCGTCCAGCGGCACAAAACCGTGCTGCTGCCCTGAAACGCCGATAGCGGCAATGTCTTTTTTAATATTTTTATCGATTTTCTCGAAGCAAGCTTTAACAACAGCATCGTACCACTCGGCTTTTTGCTCCCTTGTGCCGTCATTTTGGGCAATTATACTTACAGGCGCCGAGGATTGGGCTATTATTTTCTTTTTATCGTAATCGTAAACGACGATTTTACAACTCTGGGTCCCCAGATCAATTCCACATACGGTTCTCATATCTTCCTCCGGGAGCACAAATCGTGCTTTTATCTGTTAATTGTAAGTGATTATTGTTAAATTGTCTATTGGTTAAAAACCTTGAAAATGTACAAAAACGTTCAGTTTTTTCTGTTATAACCATAAAAACTCACCTTATGGCAAAGACTTTCTTCTATAAAAAAAAGCCTGTTAAAAAATAACTAATCCTTTTCTTTAAGCAGCGCGTCATTATTTAAAACTTTAAACGACACGGTTTTTGGAGAAGAGCTTAAACGCACGACAATTCCTTCCTTATCCAGTCCGCTGGGATATTTTCCTCTGGATTTTTCGAGCAAAGTTTCAAGAGAGTAATCAAATGTATCTCCGCGTTCTTCCAAAGGAACTGTTTGAAGTCCAAGTTCTTCACAGAACTTTATCGCATCATCGTAGGGCAGGTATCTGTTTGCGTCAGCGTCTTTTACGTCAAAGACATACCATTCCAATTCCGCAAGCCGCAATTTATTTCTTTGTATGCCGGGACCGCATATTTCTCCTGTAAGCACAATGTTTCTATTGAGTTTTGCGAATTTTTCTTTAAGACCGTATTTATAAACAGGGGTCCAGTAAAGCGCGTCCTGTTCGTCTTTTATTTCTTTATTACGCGAACAGCAGCCTGTTTTACCGTCGATATAATAAACGATGCCTGATGTGCCGTCCATTTTTGTTGTGATGTAATAAGGCTTTCCCTTAAGTTCATCCAGAAGTTCAAGCGCGGACTGTATGCGTATTTCATCTGACGCGGGAATGCCAAAAGGACGCTCTCCTATAATCGTACCGCCCGCGTTCGCAGTTTCCGGGATATACCATTTTTTAACATTTAATTTTTCCGTTACATCATCTCCGGTATTACAGCCCGCAAGCTCCGGGAAATTCTTTAATGGCAGCAAAAGCCCCTGCGAAAGCTGTCCGCGCATCCTCATTGTTTTTATTCTGAAACCCTGTCCGTTATCGGCATTATCGCGGAAAGAAGAGCTGCGCAAAAATTCATACCTCTCATCTACCGGAAGAAAGCTGTCAACTTCAAAATAAACGCCTAAATCGCCTTCTTTAAATTCATTCTTTTTTGCCACGCACTGCCAGCCCATGATGTGAGCCAGCTCAAGAAAATCAGAATCAGGTATGGGGCTGATTAATTTTACTTTTTGAATTGTTACAAGTGAACGCATTTTAACCTCCATAAGATATTCTAGTTCGCGCTGATTGGTTTAAGCTTAGCATGTACCTATATATTTGCAAGGTATTTTTTTATAAACCGCGGAATCGGACGCTTAATTAAAAATCTTTCATAATCTCCTCTACGTTAATAACGCCGCTTTTAATAGCTTTAATTACTATCTGAATCCTTGTTTTTAATTTGGTTCTGCGTTTCATTGCCGCTATGCTGTTTTTAATTGTTCCTTCATTGTAGTTTTGACGTATCGCTATTTCCCTGTCCGAATAGCCTTTAGCCAGATCGGTTATAATGCACTGTTCGCCTAACGAAAAAATTGATTTTTTATTCTCAATTTTCTTTTTAAATAATTTATTTTTATGAATATCTGTAACGAACACTTTGACAATCACGGAAGCGCTGATGAAATATCCGCCGAGAAAAACTATTTCAATTGCCGGAATCAGTTTATCCATATCATTTTCATTCAGCAGAAAACCCGATACTCCGGCTTTAATCATACGGGCTGCGTAATTTTCGTCTATGTCTTTGCACAGCAAAACAATGGCGGTGGACGGAGATCTTCTGCGAATGATAGGAGCAAGCGTTTCACATTTTATCTGCGAAGGATAAATGTCAAGGATTAATACATCGGGGCTTAACAGTTCTGTTTTAATTATCGCTCCCGCCTCATCTTTTACTACGCCTGTAATCATAATATTATTTTGAAGCGACAGGATATCAAGTATATGTTCACAATCATTTTTCCGCCCGGAGACAATGAGAATACGAATAAAGTTTCTCAAAAAATAATCTCCGATTTATGCTTGCTATTAATTTCAAATATACGAATGCCGGTATTTCAAATCAAGACAAATCGAATTTCACCTCTTTTTCAGGTATATTGCACAGCTCCCTCTGTTTTCTTTATACTGAATTTAAACTACAAAAGAGGAAAATATGGCTAAGAAGGGGAATATCAAAATAGACAGGGAAATGTGCAAAGGCTGTTTACTTTGCATACGCGCTTGTCCGGTTAATGTTTTAGAAAAGGATAACGAAATGAACTCCGGCGGCTCACATCCGGCGAAAGCGGTTAATATGGATAAATGTATTGCCTGCGGCAATTGTTATGAAGTCTGCCCCGATGTTTGCATCGAGGTTTTTGAGGTTGAATAATCATGAAACTGCGTTTCATGTTCGATTAAACTGCGCTAAGAGGTTAAAATGAGCGAAAAAGTATTAATGAAAGGAAATGACGCGATTTCCGAAGCGGCTATAAGGGCGGGGTGCGGCGCGTATTTTGGTTACCCGATAACCCCTCAAAATGAAATCCCGGCATACATGGCTAAAAATATGCTGGAACGCGGACGGATTTTTATTCAGGCGGAGAGCGAGATTGCCGCTATTATCATGGTTTACGGCGCTTCCTGCGCGGGCGTGAGGGCGATGACAAGTTCATCAAGCCCCGGAATATCTCTTAAACAGGAAGGAATGTCGTACGCCGCAGGCGCGGATGTTCCGCTTGTGCTTGTAAATGTAGTTCGCGGCGGACCGGGTCTTGGTAATATTTCGCCCGCGCAGAGCGACTATTTCCAGTCAACTAGAGGCGGAGGGCACGGCGATTACAGATGTATAGTGCTCGCTCCCAAGAGCGTACAGGAAGCTGCAGACCTTACATATCTCGCCTTCGATTTAGCGGATAAATACCGAATGCCTGTCATTGTTCAGGCGGACGGAATGATAGGTCAGATGATCGAAGGTTGTGTGCTGCCGCCCGAAAAAACACCGCCCAAACGCGAATGGACTGCCGGCGGCTGCGCGTCAAGAAACGGTAAAAAAGCAATTCACATAACATCGATCGATCTTGTGCCTGAATCGCTGGAAGCAAAAACAAAAGCGCGTTTTGTCCGCTACGAGACGGTAAAAAAAGCGGAAATCCGTTATGAAGAATCAAATTGCGAAGGCGCGGATCTTGTTATGGTTGCCTACGGCACTTGCGCCCGCGTATGTCTCGGCGCGCAAATGCTTGCCAAGAAAGAAGGCATTAAACTGGGAATTTTCAGACCCATTACATTGTGGCCATTTCCGTATGAAAATTTGGGACAGTTTTTAAATAAACCTGTTTTAACAGTTGAAATGTCTGAAGGACAGTTAATCGAAGATGTAAGATTGTCGGCTTTTTATTCAGGCAAAAAACCTGATATTCATCTTTTAGGTCGTTCGGGCGGCATGATTCCGACCGAAGAAGAAGTGTTCGCTGCTTGCAAGCAAGCTTTAGCAAAGGTAAAGTAAAAATGAAAAAAATATTAGGACATCCCGAATGTCTGTGCAAGGTGCAGACAAAATACTGCGGCGGCTGCGGTCACGGAGTTATTCACCGAATTATCTGTAATATTATCGATGAATTGGGAGTGAGGGATAAAACAATCATAACTCATCCAGTCGGCTGTTCAATTTGGGCAGACCTTTATTTTGATTTTGATTCCGTGCAGCCGCCTCACGGGCGCACCCCTGCGGCTGCGACAGGCGTGAAGCGCGTTCACCCCGATCATCTTGTTATTTGTTATCAGGGTGACGGCGACATGGCGGCAATAGGCACCGCAGAGATGATACACGCCGCTAACCGCGCCGAAAAATTTACAACTATATTTGTGAATAACGCTATCTACGGAATGACAGGCGGTCAAATGGCGCCGACGACCTTAATCGGGCAGAAAGCGACAACCGCTCCCAAAGGACGCGATGCCGATGAAGCCGGAATGGGCTATCCAATCAGAGTCGCTGAAATGCTTGCCACTCTGGACGGCACCCGTTATATCGCGCGCGGCGCGGTAAACAATGCCGTAAATGTACGCAAAACCAAACAATACATCAAAAAAGCCTTCGAAGCGCAGTTATCAGGCATAGGCAATACAATGGTAGAAATCCTTTCACCTTGCCCTACAAACTGGACTATGGATGCCGTAAAAGCGGTAGAATGGCTTGAAAAAAACATGATCCCGGTATATCCGCTCGGAGAAGTTAAAAATACGCTTGCAGCAGGGGGCGCCAAATGACGGAAAAATCATTCTTCACAGGATTCGGCGGACAGGGTATCATTTCTCTCGGTCAGCTTTGGGTTTATTTCGCAATGCAGGAAGGAAAAAATGTTACTTTCTTTCCATTCTATGGAGCCGAGAAACGCGGCGGAATTGCCCGCGCCAGCGTCATAATTTCCAATGATGAAATCGCGAGCCCGCTTGTTACAATGCCGGATTCAGCTCTGGTTATGAACTCGGATTCCCTGCCTCTTTGCGAGAAAATGCTTAAAAAGGACGGCTTAATCTTGATTAACTCAACGCTTGTTAAGGAGAAACCGGTCAGAAATGACATAAAAACGGTTAATGTCGAAGCAAGCGGCATAGCCGAGAGCCTTGGAGGCGTAATTTTCTCCAATATGGTCGCTCTCGGCGCAATGGCGAAACTCACGAAAGCGCTCCATCTTGCCGATATTGATAGTATCCTGAAGAAATTCTTTCCATCGGATAAACATCAGTTCATTCCGATGAACATAAAAGCGATTCAAGCAGGGTTTGACGCGGTGTAAATAAAAATTTGAAAAAAAATTAAATTTTTTTTCAAAAAATATTGACACTGTTTTTTATTTTTTATAGTATTAGAAATATAACCAACAGGAGGAAGAATGGCCTCGGTACATGAGTATAAGCGTTTGGAAAACAAGCTCGTACAAAGGGTGAAAAACACCGCGAGTACCATAGCTAGCGTTATCGGCGGTTTCTTTAAAGATGTCGGTAGATTCCTTACAAGGCGTTATACCCTCGTTTTTGTCCCTCACTCCGAGAAAAAGGTCTACAATCTACACGTCACAATTCTCTCAGTTTGCTGCTTTTTACTGGTAGTTTTCGGCATTTTAGGCGCTTTTTTCTGGTATGGCGCCTCATACAGCAGCACAATGTATACAATAGCGAACAAAGACGGAATCTTAAGGAATACACAAGCTTCATTAGATCAATTGCGCGATGAAACAGCTCTTCTTCTGCGCGAAGCCCGCAATTTTGAAAGCGCTCTCTCTAATGTTCTTACCGCTCTCGGGATAGGCGGAAATAATAATCTTTCACAGAATACATCAGGCGATTTGAGCACATTCCTTGGTATCAGAGATACATCTCAGGGTCTTGTGCAGGAAGTAGACGATATTAAACGCCTTTCAACTTATTTATCCGAAGTAAGAGTGCCTATTATGGAACTTGGCGCTCTCATGGATTCGCAAAGTGCCCTTTTAACCGAAATCCCCAGCATTTGGCCTGTAAGAGGCGGAATCGGGCACATTACAATGTTCTTCGGGCAGAATATCCATCCTATACACGGTCAATATTACATACACAGAGGTATCGATATTGCCACCTACCGTTCAGGCGATCCTATTGTCGCCACCGCGGACGGACAGGTCGTAACAGTCGAATATACATACGATTACGGCAACTTCGTAATTATCAGGCATAAACACGGTTACTACACTCGTTACGCGCATATGTCGCGCTTCAACGCTCAGGTAGGACAGCGAATTCAACAGGGTGAAGTAATAGGTTATATCGGCAACACCGGTATTTCCACAGGTCCTCACCTTCACTACGAAGTTCATATCGGTTCTGATGTTGTAGATCCTTACAGATACATTACGATTCGTAACAGCTTATCCAGACAAGGCCGCTAAGGCGGGTTTGCGTATAGGTTGATATGGCATCACAGGATAAAAACAGCGATTATTCGATCAACACGATTATTGGACCCAATACAAGTTTTACAGGAGACATCGAAACAGGCGGTTTTACGCGCATAGACGGCAGCATACGCGGTGATGTCCGCGCGAAAGGAAGGGTTGTTGTCGGTGAACGCGCCAGAATGAAAGGAAATGTATCCGGCACAAATGTCACAATAGGCGGAGTGGTTTACGGCAATATAATTTCAGACGGGCACCTTGTTGTTCTTTCAACCGCTATTATCATAGGCGATATTATCACGCGGCGCATTCAGGCTGATGACGGCTGTTTTATAAACGGAAAGGTAGCTGTCTGTTCCAATGACGACCGCTGGGCAAAGACCATTTCCGAACACCGTGACGCGCAGGGTATCAAATCGGCTCTGCCTGTTTTCCAAAAAACTTATGGCTAAAGTAGACGGAACTGATCCTTCTATTTACACAAATCACTCTGTTTATTCTCAGGTTAAAGAAGATAAAAAAACCAAGGGAACGCGCAGGGGAGAGAAAACCGAATTTTCCGATGTTTTTAACGATCTTCGCGGCGTAACTGCGGATAACATCGGTCCTTTAAAAAATCTTACGCCTTCGGATGATTCCGTCAACCTGCTCATGGACGAAGTGCGTGATGCAGGCGACAGGTTAAAGAACCGCCCCTTTCCCGAAGAAATTATGCGATATAAACAGGCGGTGCGTAATTTTATCAATTATGTTGTGCAGAACGCTTTTTCCAAGGAAACCGAAGCCGGTATTCAAAACAAGTTTAAACCCGCTTTTAAGGGGAGAAGAGGCAGTCCCGAAGCGCAGGATCATAAGGAATATGTTAAAATACAGGTTATAGATAAAAAACTGGAAGATTTAGCCGCAATGCTTCTTTCCAGTCAGGGGCGGCAAATGGAGCTCGTTTCACGCCTTGAAGAGATTAAGGGTCTTTTGATAGACTTAATGCAATAGGATAATACAGTGGGCGATTATAACAAATACGACAATATTGAAGATGATGATATTTCCGCTTTGGAAGAAGACGGCAGAGAACAAGCCGTAATCACAGGCACCGGAGCCGGCGTTGAAACTCTCGCGCCGGATACTCCGATTTACAGACTCAGGCTGATGTACTCTCAGGAAACATTTCTCGCCGTTTACCGCGAAGACAATCTTACCGCGAATACGTTTGTAATTGTGCCTACGCGTTACGGGCGCGATCTCGCGCAGGTAATAGGATCTGTGCGCGGAAAACTTCCTCCGGTTTCTGAGATTGCGTGGATTGTTCGCGCCGCGTCGCAGGAAGATTTGGATAAATCAAAAAATAATGAAAAACTGGAAACCGAAGCTTTTAATATCTGCAGGCAGAAAATTGAAAATCATAAACTGGAGATGAAGCTCGTCCTTGTTCATTATCTTCTTGAAGAGCCGAAAATTCTTTTTTTCTTTACCGCTGAAAACAGGGTAGACTTCCGCGAGCTTGTAAAAGATTTGGTAAGCGTTTTTAAAATGCGCATAGAACTTCGCCAGATTGGCGTGCGCGATGAAGCGAGAGTTGTAGGCGGACTTGGGGTCTGCGGGCGCGGCTACTGCTGTCATTGCGTTTCCGATAAATTAAAACCGGTTTCAATTAAAATGGCGAAGGATCAAAAACTTTCGCTCAATTCCGTGAAAATATCAGGTCCCTGCGGACGGCTTTTATGCTGTCTTTTTTACGAGTACGGATTCTACTCGGAGCAGCAGCGCAATCTTCCGCAGGAGGGAATGCGCATATCACATAACGGTGAATCGTGGCGTATATCCGAAGTAAATCCGATTGCCTGCCAGATTAAACTGACTCACGACGACGGCAGACAGGTTTCTTTTCCTGCCTGTAAATTCGAGAAAATAGATAATTACTGGAAGATAAAGAATTGATCCTAAACCATTGGAGAGGAGTATAAATTGCCTGATTTTGTTTCTACCTTTAAAAGATTTTTTCAGACAAAAGACGAGCTTTCTGTCCGCAATTTCAGGCGCGGCTTATGGCCATTGCTGCTTATTTTCCCTTTCTCGGTTATCCTCGGAGACTTCCGTTATTTTAATTTGAATATATCTCAAAATATAACTTTTAATTTCTTCGATAACATAATTTCCTTGGGATCGTTTCAATCCTATGAACTTATGCTTTATCCCCTTGGGCTTGGATGGCTTGTTCTTGCCTTCACGCCAAAACGCCTTATTCTTCCTTTCCTTCAGACAGCGGCGATCTGCTGCGCCATTCTGCTTCCTTTTCAATTGTTATTTGTAGATGATATTCCAAAACTTACGGTTTTCATGGCTTTCCAGTTTTTCAACGGCGTTTGCGCCGGCTGCGCCTTTTCATTTTTTTGCTTCAAATTAAACAACGTAGAAAGGCTCTTTGGCATGGCTTTGATTATTTTATACTACAGTCTTTACTATACAATCTACAGAGCTTTTCCTGCCGTTCAAGTTATTTATAAGGCGTATGGCGGCATTCTTGTTATGGCATTCTACCTTGTTATTGTTTACTTTTTGAGCGGTATAGCGGAAAAACCTGAATTTAAAAAGGTTGATATTACAGAAACAGCGGAACTAACAGACGGTAAAGGTTCCATCGTTAAAATAGTGATTGGGCTTCATATAATTTATTACTCGATAATGTGCATGATTAATTACATTGAAAGCGCGGATAAAATCATTTTCAGTATGCCTTACGGTCTCGGACAGCTTTCTTCCATCATTGTTATCGTTGTAATTATGCTGATCAGCAATAGTAACTCGCTTTATATATGGCTGATGTTCCTTGTCTTTTCATTCTTAGGGCTTACTATTGTAAACTATAATTCTGACGCGGCTCATTTTGCCGGATCGCTTATTTACGGCCTTGGAGACGGTTTGGGTTATATTATTATTTACTACCTTTGTTCAGGCGCGATTAAAAAAAGTAAGTCAATTAAGATGTACAGATTTTTCTGTATTATTTTGTTTTTCGAATACTTCTTTATATCCGGCATTTTATCCCAGGTTTTCGATTATTATGAAGGATCGAACCATGTTATCGCAATCGGTGTTGTTGTTGCTTTAAGCTCCATTTGTTTTTTGGTTCTTCCGTATTTGCAAAAAAAGCTGTTTGGCGCGGACTGGACGGACGGACTTCATTTGAAGGATATGACCGAGTATACTCAGGGGCTTGCGGAAACGGATGTTATCAATGTAAATGAACACTTGAACCTGACAGAAAGAGAGCACGAAGTCTTTACCATGCTGTTAAAAGGTATGGCTCCCAAAGAGATTGCTTACACCTTAAAAATCAGTTATCCAACCGTTAATTTTCACACCACCAACCTGTACCGGAAACTGGGTATACAGAGCAGATCGGAATTATTCGCTAAATATAAGAAATAACGCGCGCATTGACCATAAAAAAATACAAACCTATTAGATTTAATAGGTATAAAACGCCTCAAAATAGGCATACCTATAATATTTAATAGGGTGCCGAATCGCCGAATTTAATGAAAAATGAATTAATCATGAGCGTTGCGCTTACAACACGAGCAACAGACCGTTCCAGCGGGAAATCATTTGCTTTCAGCTTTTACTGTGATAATTGCGGCAGCGAGTGGGCTAGCCAGGTGATTCCCTTTCAATCAGGCGGATTTACAGCCATTGAGAACGAGGAAGCAAAGCAGTTGATTTGGGCGCACGAACACAGGACGGCTTTTGAAAGAGCCAATCTGGAAGCGCACTTTCATTTCAACCATTGTCCCGACAGCGGAAAGTGGATTTGCGATGAATGTTACAGCGCGAGAGCCCGAAATTATTAAGGCAGCTTTTATGTAGAACATTTTATTATGCGATTACAGAAGTGTTAATAATTTGCGCCTTGTAGACGTTTGTGCAAAAGTGGAAAACCCACACATGACATCGCTCCTAGGTGTCAGGATGAAGGAGATGATATAAAAAGGAGATTTAAAAATCGTACGCCTGACGCTGAGTTTCAGTGTCAGGCACTTTTTTTGTAGTAGGAACCTCAAGTGTAAATAACAATGAAGATTCATGTTTACGATTGCGGTTTCGCAGAGATTGATTTTATATTTCTCCACAGGCGTTTAAAAAAGCCTGATTCTTCGCTGCTTGTAATTTGTGTTAGTCTTTGCCGCGCTTGCGCCGGAAGATCATCCGACACCCATGATTTGTGATTTTTGTACCAGTTAACCGCTTTTTTATAGAATTCTGCCGCGGACTGAGGCGCGTTATCTGCTTCTTTAATCAACCCGTTTAGATAAAAAACGTCGCCGTTGTATAATATTTTCGCGTCGTTATAATATTTGCCCGCGTATTTCGCAGCAGTCTCAAGATCGTTTGCCGCGTATGCCGTAAAAGCCGTATTCAAATTTTCTTTTGCTTGTTTTTCCCATGGAAGTTTGATAAATAATGATATGACAATAAGCAATGCGGAAGCCAGAAAAATTGGGATTAATGTTTTCTTTTCGCGTTTTTTTAAACTTGAGCTTTTATCATCTTCTTCGGGATTGAGCATAACAGAATTTGTTTTAATATGAAAAATTGCTCTTGCAAGCGCGGCGAAAAAAACCGCGAATATTACCCAGTCTGTAACAGATAAATATAAATCGCCGGACAAGACTCCTCGGGGATCCGTTAAAATAAAAATACCAAGCAGATGATTGATCCCCGCAAACCATAAAATGAAAAACACTAAGCCGGTTTTTACATTATTTGTGAAAGAGACAGGTAGTTTTTTTGATATTATAATTAAAACAATGTTATATATAATTGTAATAACGAGTCCGATTCCCGGCAGTATGAAATTAAAGAAAAGAAATACAAATTGAAGAGCTGTGCAAACAAGAATGCTTTTTATATAAGTTTTCCATTCCCTGCTCATTGCGGGTATTAAAGAAATAATAATTATCCCCATGAACAATAAGCATGATAAAACGGCTTTCCACCAGCCTAACTGCCACGGAGAGCCGAGCCATTGTACCGCGAAAACAAATAACGATAAAAGTAAAAACATTATTTATCCTCTTTATTGTGTAATATAATTTTTCTGATCTCTGACACAAGATAAAACGAACCTGCCGCCAGTATCGGAAGATTATTTTTTATAGAAATTTCCTGAGCCTGCTTAACCGCTTCCTGTGTGTTCTTTACAAGTGATATTTTTTCATGTCCCGCAGCTTCTGTGAACGCCTTATATACATTTTCAGGATCGCTGATTTTAAAATTTCCCGGAGTTGTAATTATTATTTTCGAAAAATGCGAATGTGCGATTCGCGCCATTGCCGAAGCGTCTTTGTCCGCAGCGCAGCCGAAAATCAAAATGCCGCCGCAAGCGTTTCCGTTCGCGTCCTTGCCGTAAAGCGAACAAAAAGTTTCTATGCAAAGATTTAAACTTTCGGGCGTATGCGCTCCGTCTATGATAAAAGGCGCGTTATCTGAAATCATTTCAAAACGCGCCGGAATTTTTAGGTTCATAAGACCGAGGCGAATCGCATCCGCCCAATCGCTTCTGCGTGTTCTCTGCGTAACTCCCGGCTGCCTTTGTACGGCTCTTTCAGAAAATATTTTTAACGCGAGAACGGCAAGAGCCGCGTTTTCCGCCTGAACTTTACCGGGTACATTGACAGATAACTCAGGGATTTCCAATTGAGGCGCGCCGTCGAAGGAACGAATAATAAGATTCATGCATGTATTTTGCGATGATATTTTTATATTTGAAAGTTCCGCGATTTTTGGAAGATAATAAAGCGGACTGTTTTTTTCATACGCTTTTTTTTGGAAAACATCTAAAACCTGCTTTGATGTTTCTTCAGTCTGCTTTGCGATAATTACAGGCTTATTTTGTTTAATAATTCCCGCTTTTTCGCCTGCGACTTCTGTAATTGTATTTCCTAAAAACGAAGTGTGTTCAAGTTCAATCAATGTGATTACGCTGAGGACAGGGTCAAGTACATTTGTGGAATCCAGTCTGCCGCCCATGCCGGTTTCCACGACCATTACATTGCATTTTGCCTCTCTGGCGCACAGAAAAAAAAGCAGGGTTAATAATTCCCAGAATGTCGGCTCACAGCCGTTTGGAGACGTATTGTCAAAAAGAGAGGCAGTCGAAGGACTGGATTTAACCGCTGCCGGAAGCAATTCTTCCGTTACGCGCCGAAGCTCGCCGCCTGCCGCGCAGTAAATCTCCTCGCTGAAATATGAATCGCCAAGGCAAATCCTTTCGCGTATATCAACTACATGAGGCGACATATAACGCGCCGCGCTGAAACCGGCGCTTGTAAGCATACTTGTCAGCATGCTTGTTACAGAACCCTTGCCTTTGGAGCCTGCAATATGAATCGACGGCGCGCATTTTTCCGGGTGTCCTGACAGTTCCGCTAACGCTTCCATTCTTTCAATGCGGAAACTTTTCGGTTTCTGCCCGCGTTCCAGATTGATGAATGATGAAAGCCATTCAAAAACTTCGCCGGATGATGTAAAACCGCCGTTCAATTTAGTTCGTATGTTTTTCCGTATTTCACAATTTCTACATTAGGGTAGCCGTTCTCTTCCAGAAATTTTTTCAGGAAGTTCTGCGATTTTTTCTCGCCGTGAACAAGGAAAATACCTTTTAATTTTGATGTATCTACAGCATTAAGCCATTCAAGCATTTCATGATAATCGGCGTGGGCGCTGAACGCGTTGATTTCTTCTACCTGCGCTTTTACTTTATACCAGTCGCCGTGAATTTTAACTTCGCTTTCGCGGTTACGGATGCGCCGTCCCAAAGTATTCTCCGCCATGTAACCGACAGTCATGATTGTAGTATTGGGATCCTGTATATTGTGCATTAAATGGTGCTGAATGCGTCCCGCTTCGCACATACCGTCCGCCGAAATTATTATAAGAGGTCCCTTATGATCGTTCAGCGCTTTTGATTCCTGCACGCTTGTTGTAAAGTGAAGACTGTTAAAACCAAAGGGATTCTTATGGTGTTTTATAAACGCTTCTTTAATTTCCTCGCTGTAACATTCAGGGTGTACCTGAAAAATAGTAGTCGCGTTAGTTGCCATTGGCGAATCAACAAAAATCGGCACTTCTGGAATTACGCCGTCGTCAACAAGAAGGTGGAAATAGTAAACAAGTTCCTGAGTGCGTTCAATCGCGAAAGATGGAATTAATATTTTCCCTTTTTTTTCGATTGTGCGCTTTGCCATGGTCGCCAGTTTTTCGATTGCTTCATCGGTGGAATCATGGCGGCGGTCGCCGTATGTGCTTTCAAGAATTATATAGTCGGGAGCGGTTTCCGGGATCGCGGGGTTACGTATAATCGGCTTGCCTTTTCTGCCCAAATCGCCTGTGGCAAGTATGTTTAATTCTTCGCTTCCTTTTTTTATTTTTATCGAAGCAATCGCCGAACCGAGAATATGCCCCGCGTCATAAAATTCAAGGCTTACGCCGTCGTCTATATACATCGGTCTGTTATACGAAACGCCGATTGTCTGCTGGACGGCTTTAATCGCGTCCTGTTCGGAAAATAACGGAGTCCAGTTAAACTTTTCACCTTTTTTCTGAGCCTGACTTTTTAAATATTTCGCGTCACGCGCTTGTATGTTCGCGGAGTCCATCATTATAAGACTTGCGATATCTCTCGACGCGGGAGTTGCGTAAATGTTGCCGTTGTATCCGCGCTGGGTAAGCAGCGGCAAAAGACCGCAGTGATCAAGATGCCCGTGCGTTAAAATTACGCTGTTGATACGATCTACCGCTATGCCGAAATCTCTATTCTTGCGATCCGCTTCGGCTCTCGAACCTTGAAAAGCGCCGCAGTCAATCAGATAACTCTGTCCGTCAATTTCAAGCACATGCTTGGAACCCGTTACTTCCTCGGCTGCGCCGAGTGAATAAAATCCTGCATACATATTTACATTTTAGCACACAGTTATCCAAATAGAAAGGTGACAGACAACATCCATATTGACATTTTTCGTAGTTTTGTATTGAATGAAATAACACCGTTTGTGTAGGAGAAATCAAAATGATGGAAAAACTTTTCTGGCTTGGTATCGTCGGCGCTGTTCTTGCGTTAATTTTCGCCTTAATTCAAGGAATTAAAGTAGTTAAATATCCCAAGGGTAATGACACCATGGAATCAATAGCGAGCGCAATTCGCACAGGCGCAGGCGCATATTTAAAACGACAATATACAACCGTTACGTGGTTTTTTTGTATTATGTTTTTAATTTTGGCTGCGCTTGCGTTTGTGCCGGTTTTCGCCGGCGCTGAAAAGGGGTTTGTCAGTCCCTTCGTTCCTTTCGCGTTTATAATCGGCGGTTTCTTTACAGGTCTTTCAGGTTTTATCGGCATGAAGATAGCGACTCTCGCCAATTCACGGACAACGAACGCGGCTCAGAATGGTTTAAACAGAGGATTGAGAGTAGCGTTTTCATCGGGAACTGTAATGGGCTTTACCGTTGCTGGTCTCGGACTTTTAGATGTCGCTGCATGGTATCTTGTTCTTGTTCATGTTTTTCACGCTGAAACCGCGGAAATCGCGCAAACTATGATCTGTTTTGGAATGGGTGTCGCTTCAATGGCGATGTTTGCGCGTGTCGGCGGCGGTATTTTTACAAAAGCAGCCGATGTTGGAGCGGATCTTGTCGGTAAGGTTGAAGCCGGTATCCCGGAAGATGATCCAAGGAATCCGGCTGTAATTGCAGATAACGTAGGAGATAACGTAGGCGATGTAGCCGGTATGGGAGCTGATCTTTACGAATCATACAGTAACGCTATTGTCGCGACATTCGCGCTTGGTTTTGCCGCGGGTTATGAATCTGCCGGTCTTCTTCTGCCGATTCTTATGGCGGTTGTAGGCATTCTTGCTTCCATTATCGGTACTTTTTTTGTGCGCACAAAGGAAAGCGCGACTCAGCAAAATCTGCTGCGTTCTCTGCATATGGGCACTTGGCTTTCCGCCGGGATTTCCGCCGCCGTCGCTTTGCCTCTTACTTTTTTTGTTACGGGTTTGGAAGGCGGAGAAATGGCGCAGAATGCCTGGGGTATTTTCTTTGCGATAATTATTGGAATTGTTTCAGGCGTTATTCTCGGTTTCTTTACGGAGTATTACACCTCCGATCATTATAAGCCGACGCGCGAACTTGCGGAGTCAAGCGAAACCGGCACGGCTACAATGATGATTGGCGGCTTATCGCTGGGTTTGAAATCCGCGACATGGCCTGTTTTTACAATCGCGGTTTCAGTAATCGGCTGTTTCATCATTAATAACGGTATGGCGAGTTTTAACCAGGGTCTTTACGGTATCGGCATTGCCGCAGTGGGAATGCTTGCCACGCTTGGCATAACTCTCGCGACCGACGCTTTCGGTCCTGTTGCAGATAACGCAGGCGGAATCGCGGAAATGGCAAAACTGCCGAAAGAAATCCGCGAAAGAACGGACGCTCTTGATTCGCTTGGAAATACAACTGCGGCTACCGGAAAAGGTTTCGCGATTGGATCGACAGCGTTCACGGCTCTCGCTCTTTTGGTGTCGTATAAAAATGTAGCGGAAACTACGATTTTAAGCGCGGCGGTATCCGATCCTTCAAAATTAAGGATGCTTAAAGACGGCGAGCTTTTCCTCGATGTAATTAAAAATCCTGTTGTGTTGGTCGGTTTATTTTTCGGCGTCGCTCTTACGTTCATGTTCGCGGCTCTTACAGTCCGCGCCGTTCACCGCGCCGCGCAGAATATTGTAAAAGAAGTCAGAAGACAGTTCAAAGAGATCGCGGGTTTAATGGAAGGAACCGCGAAACCTGATTACGCGAAATGCGTTGACCTCTGCACAAGAGGCGCTCAGAAAGAAATGATCTGGCCGTCACTGCTTGCGATTATTTCTCCTATTGCGATGGGTCTCGTTTTTGGTCCTGCGGGCGTTATCGGTTTTTTAACAGGTTTAATAATTTCAGGTTTCGCGATGGCGGTTTTCATGCTGACAGCCGGCGGCGCATGGGATAACGCGAAAAAATATATCGAAGGCGGAAAGCACGGCGGCAAAGGCAGCGATTGTCATAAATCGGCCGTTATCGGCGATACAGTCGGCGATCCTTTAAAAGACACCACAGGTCCTTCTTTCAATCTCTTAATAACTCTTGCTGCGACTGTAGCCATTGTCTTCATTGGAGTAACAGTCGCTTTCTCGCTGTTGTAAGTATATTTTGCGGCATTTTGCCTTTGGCGGATGCCGCAAAATGAATTTCTAAAAAATTTCCTGTTTTCTCTTGCTCTTTTTTTTATTTGTTGATATGTTTGTCCTATTATTGGGAGGATATTTATGCATACAGCAAATATTCACTTTAGAGTGTCAACTCATGAAATATTGCTGTGTAATATAATGTACCCCCCCCCCCCCATTAAAA
>Ga0209755_10003930_pt1 | contig 18021 bp, 11 predicted proteins | sample TergutCo191P1_FD_187301 | JGI IMG/M metagenome (GOLD analysis project Ga0209755, IMG submission 187301) | Cornitermes sp. P1 segment gut microbial communities from Petit-Saut dam, French Guiana - Co191P1 (SPAdes) (version 2) | ecosystem: Host-associated > Arthropoda: Insects > Digestive system...
GATGCAAGCGAGTTGAGGGAAGCTCCGGAGGGGGTCGGAAGTGAAGCGAAAGGCCCCGCAGGGCCACCGGAGGGAGCCGTTTTTGAGGAACTTTTTGGGCGAGCAAAAAGTTCCCCGCCGGAGGCAAGACGCCCGGAGGGCGAAAAAGCCCGGGCCGCAGGCCCAAAGAGAGCAACGCCCGAAGGGCGAAGAGAAACATTTCAAAAAAAAGCCCGGGCCGCAGGCCCAAAGAGAACAACACCCGAAGGGTGAAGAGAAACATTTTCAAAAAGGGCCCGGGCCGCAGGCCCAGAAAGAACAACGCCCAGAGGGCGAAGAGAAACATTTCAAAAAATGGCCCGGGCCGCAGGCCCATAAAAACATTCTCAGTTAAAAAACCCGCCCGGAGGGCGAAAAGAAATATTGTCGAATACACGAGGCTTCATTAACTTTGCATAAGTCAACGTTAACTTTGGTTGAGTCAGCGCTGACTTGGGCAAAGTCAGCGTTGGTTTGAGCCGTGTCAACGTTAACGTTGCTCATGCCGACAGCTGCGTGGGTTATTTTGTCTATTGAATGCTCAGCCGTCCAACCGTTGGAATGGCATGTCGAAAAAAAGTGGCTATTTTTCCTCAACAGGCGCTTTGGGTTTGTGCCTAATGAGGCAAGGAGAATATGGCAGACAAAAAAATGGAGGACAAAGAGACGGCTGTGTTGAGGTTGGAGGGCCTAACCAAATGTTATGGCACGTTTTGCGCCCTCAAAGACGTCAACCTCAACATTCACCACGGCGAAATTTTTGCGCTGCTGGGCCCCAATGGCGCTGGAAAAACGACGCTGATTGGCTGCATTGGCGGTTTGGCCAAAAAAACCGCTGGCAAAGCCTATGTTTTTGGCTTGGACTTGGACAAACACGCCCAAAAGCTGCGCTATGAAATGGGGTTTGTGCACCAGGAGTTGAATTTTGACCCGTTTTTCACCCCACGCGAAATTTTGTCCTTCCAAATGGGCTATTATGGCATGCGAAAGGACGCCGCACGCATTGAAGAGTTGCTGAAAATATTCTCCCTCAGCAACAAAGCGGACGTCCAAATGCGCGCCTTGTCCGGCGGCATGCGCAGAAGAATGATGATTGCCAAAGCCCTGGTGCACAGCCCCAAACTCTTGTTTCTCGACGAGCCCACCGCAGGCGTGGACATGGAGTTGAGGCAGGACTTGTGGAATTATGTCAAACATTTACGAGAAAATGGCACCACCATTGTGCTGACAACCCACTATTTGGAAGAAGCCGAAGCTTTGGCAGACAGGGTGGGCCTGCTCTCCCAGGGGCGTTTGGTGGTTGTTGAGGAGAAAAACCACCTCATTTCCAACCTCGGCACCAAACAACTGCACATTCGCCTCGCCTCCCCCTCTACCCAGGAAAAACTCCAAAAAACCCTGCCCCATGTTATAACCACCCTCTCTGAAAACGGTATGCAACTCACCATTTTTCAGAAAAATGGACAGCCTAACTTCGTCGAAATATTGGCCACGCTGTCCTCCCAACTCCCCATTGAAGACATTCAAACCCAAAACCCACGCCTCGAGGACGTTATTTATTCCATATTACACGCGGATAATGCCAACACGGACCATGCAGAGCATACCCACGCCCACACCCCGCCAAAACCTTAGGCACTCCCTCCTCACCCCCTCTATGAAACCACCTAATGGCTGAAAAATTGCCTCGACTCCCCCAAAAACAACAGCATAGTCTCCCCCCACTCTTATGAATGTTATTGCGGCAAAAACATTGTTGGTGAAAGAAATACAAAGGTTTATGCGAGTGCCCATACAAACCGTGTTGGGCCCGCTGGTGGCTACTTTGCTTTATTTCCTCGTCTTCGCAAAGGCGCCGTTTGCGGAGCATGCACGCTGGAATGAGCAACCCTATATGGCCTTCGTCTTCCCTGGCTTGCTGTTTTTGTCCATTTCCAACGGCGCATTGCTCAACACAAGCTCCTCCATCCTCATTGCCAAAATGCAAGGCCCTATTGTGGACTTGCTGGTGGCCCCCATGGGGGCCGCGGAGTTGCTTTTGGGCTGGGTAGGCGGGGCCATGGCGAGGGGGCTCCTGCTGGGGCTGCTAACCGTGGGCATGGCGGCTCTGTTTGTGCCCCTCTCCCTCGTGGAGTGGCTGCCCCTCCTCCTCCTCTCCTGCCTGGTGGCCTATGTATTCTCCCTCTTGGGCCTCCTCACAGGGCTTTGGGCCCAAAGCTTTGAGCAGGCCAACCTGGTGCCAACTTTTTTCCTCACGCCCATGGCCTTTTTGGGCGGCATCTTCTATGAGGTTGGCCGCCTCCCCCCCCCTTTTGACACCCTCAGCCTCCTCAACCCCGTGGTATTTATTGTGGACGCCTTGCGCGGCGCTGTGTTTGGCCAAACCTCAACCCACACTTGGCTGGGCTGGGGCATTTTGTTGGCGCTTGCAAGCATTTTCAGCCTCATGTCCATTGCCTATATACGCCGCGGCTATAAACTTCGCACATGAAGGGTTGTTTTCCTCCCCCCCCTCCCAACAGCCTGCTTGTGAGTGAGTTGTTTCTCTCCTTGCAGGGCGAGTCCACATTTCAAGGCAAGTTGTGCGCCTTCATTCGTTTGAGTGGCTGCAACCTGCGTTGCCGTTGGTGTGACACCGCCTATGCTTTTTCCGGCGGGCAGAGAATGGCGACAGAAGAAATTGTGCAAGCGGTGCTAAAAATGGCCTGTCCCCTCGTAGAGTTAACAGGGGGGGAGCCTCTTTTGCAACCGGGGGCCTATAGGCTTATGGAGCGTTTGTTGGAAGAGGGGTTGGAGGTGTTGTTGGAAACCTCCGGCAGCATTTATTTGGACAAAGTACCTTCAGCGGTGAAGAAAATTGTGGACATAAAACCGCCCGGCTCCGGAGAGGTGGAGAAAAACTGCTGGGCCAACATGCGTTTGTTGAAAGCGGGGGACGAGGTGAAGTTTGTTTTGGCCTCGAGGGAGGACTATGTGTGGGCAAAGGAGGTGTGTAAGCGAGAAGGGCTGCTGGGGGGTGAGGTGGAGGTGCTGTTTTCGGTGGCGCACGGCCTCTTGTCCCCGGTGGAGGTGGCCACTTGGCTTATAGAGGACAAGCTGGGGGTGCGTTTTCAGCTGCAACAACACAAATATATTTGGCCCGCTGAGCAACGTGGCGTCTGAGGCCACTGAGGCTGCACAGCCGACAACCGTCAGCGCTGCATGGGCTTAAGACAGCGTTAATTTGAATAAAAACAGCGTTGGACTTGCCTAAGTCCAACGCTGAATAAAAAAGAATGCCTCCTGTTTGGGGCATTCACTCCGTCTCGTCGTGTGTTGTCGCGTTTTTCTTTGTCACTCTGCCGGTTGAGCTGTTCACCTCAAAGCCCCACTCCCCCAAACTCCGGGGGCTTTGTGCATGTATGCCCAACAACACGTCCCTTATGGCTCGCATTACCTCCGTCAACTCACCCATCATCCGCTTCTTCCCCTCCATTAGCTGCTCTATTTCACGACGCAAAGCCTCTGCGCGCTGCTGCGCATTCCAACAACGCTCCCTCTTGCTTTCTATTTCCCCCCAGGACTCTATAGGCAGCAACAACAAGGGCGAAGAAGCGCCCTCCTCCCTGTGCTTCCTCAACACCCTCTCCATGAGAGACAAAAAACCATAAATATTTTTGGGGAAAACCACCCGCACCTTATGGGTACTCATTTTTATGTACCTCCAACACCCATTATTTGCCTCCGGAATGAAGGCATGCCCCCATTATATATGAGTAACCTCCCCAAATAGAAACCGCCTTTCCCTCCTAGAGAACTCAAGTTTTCAGCTTCCCCAACCACAAGCCCCACGCTGCCCAAAACAAAGCAAACTCCTCTCCCCCAGGCTTTTTGGAAGCAATGTTTTCTGCCCGAAAAACGTGAAAGGTGGGGGTTTTGCCCCTCACAACTCAACGAGTGTTGCGGCACACAAACCCACTGGTTAGAAAATGTAGCACCTACCAGCCTTGAGGAGAAAAACCATGATGAAAACATGGAAACCGTGGGTCATGTGCACATTGCTAACCATGGGAATGGCTTGCCGTGGAGGCGGCATTGGGGTGAATGGGAGCAAGTGTATTCCAGGCATTACGAATTGTGGCGCAGGCAACATATGTGTGCCCGAAGCCTTGGACGCAACCAGCGGCACCTGCCGGCAACACCCTCCTGACGCCAACTGCGCAGCGGGCCAAATGCTATGCGGCACGCAGTGCTGCGATGAAGCAACTCAATTGTGCAACACGAATACCCACGCCTGCGAGGCAATACCCATACCCGGCGAGTGTGCCTATGCAGCAAACGGCACGGAATGCGACAACAGCGACAGCATTTGCTATGAGGGCAACTGCCAACCCCCAACGGACGTCCCCTGCGGCGTGGGCAGCGGCACCGAGTGCCCCTCCGGAGAATTCTGCTATAACAACAACTGTGAAAGCACACATGTTGTCCCCTGCACAGACGGCGGCGTTTTGTGTGCGGTTGCATATGTCTGCAACATGGACATAAAGCTTTGTGAGTTTGGGACAATACCGGGCACCTGCACGGAGGAGACAGACGGCATGCCCTGTGCCAACAGCAACGGCGTTTGCTACCAGGCCATTTGCGAAAACCCGGAGGACGTCCCCTGCACAAACGGCGGAAACTTTTGTGCGGGTGAAAGCTATGTTTGCGACATAGCAACAGGCACCTGCGAAGACGTGGCCGAGTGCCGCGTGGGTGGCAGCCAATGTGACGCCAATGACGACTATGCTTGCTTCGGCATTGGCGGCAGCACCCAAAACGGCGCGCCGGGCACCTGCGAAGACGTGGCCGAGTGCCGTGTGGGCGACAACACATGTGACGCCAGCAACAGCTATACTTGCCTAGGCAAAGGCGGCAGCATTCAGCCCGGTGCAGCGGGCACGTGCCGGGACATGGCCGAATGCCGGGTGGGCGGCAACCAATGCAACACCAGCAACAGCTATGCCTGCATAGGCACTGGCGGCAGCACTCAGCCTGGTGCAGCGGGCACATGCCAGGACGTGGCCGAATGCCGGGTGGATGATGACAGCAAGTGTGGCCCCAATGAAATTTGCGTGGACATAGGCGGCAACACCCAAAGCGGCGTTGCGGGCACCTGCCACCCCCTCCCCCAACCTCAGTTGACAAACGCGCATATTACGAATGACTGCACCCATATTCAGCTGTCAGGCCAACATGGCATTCACCCCCCGGCAAGCTATGCAAGCAGCATAGGCTCCATTCATTCCATATGCCCCCAAGGCCTGGCTGGAAACAGCTTGGGCTTCCGTTGCCTTTTGAGTGCAACGCACTTTGTGCCCAACAGCTATAGTGCCCAGTGGATGGTGCGAGACAGTTTTGGCGGCATGTCCACGGCTTTGCCCTATGCTTTCCAAACCACGTTGGAGGACACAGAAGCTCTGTTTCCATTGGAATACCTCATGCCTTCAACAACCCTGGGCCGCGACACCATGGTGGGCCGTCAGGCGCTGACGTCTCGGGACATAGGGCCACTCCTTGGCACCGTCCACCCTCTCGGAGACTGTTGGGGGGCCACTTTGCGCGGAAGCATTGCTGCCGGCGAATACCATACCTGCGCCTTGCAGCCGGACAGCACCGTGCACTGCTGGGGCATACACAATGGAAGCTCCGCGGACTATGGGCAAACACTTGTCCCCGCGGACTTGGGGCCTGTGGAGGCCGTTGTTGTGGCCGGCTACCATTCCTGCGTCCTGCAAACAAATGGCACCGTGCGTTGTTGGGGCAACAATGCCTATGGCCAAAAAACCATTCCCGAGGGCCTGGGCCCAGTGGTGGCCATTGCCACTGTCGGCTGGCACATTTGCGCCTTGCAGGAGAATGGTGAGGTAAGTTGTTGGGGAGAGGGGGGCGACGGGCAACTCCGTCCCCCCGCAGGCCTAAGGGCCGTGGCCATTGCCACAGGGTGGAACCACACCTGCGCCATAGAGGCCGACGGCGCGGCACGTTGTTGGGGGAAAAACACGCAAGGGCAAACAAATGCCCCAGGGAATTTGGGCTCCGTTATGGCCATGGACGCAGGCGGCAACCATACCTGTGCTTTGAGAGTAGACGGAGCAGTGCGCTGTTGGGGGGACAATGCCCATGGAGAAACCAGCGTCCCTGGAAACCTGGCAGCGGCGGTGGCCATTGCCACAGGCTACCAACACAGTTGCGCCTTGCAAACAGACGGTGTGGTGCGCTGTTGGGGAAACAGCAGCAATGGCCGCACAAACGTCCCCGGGGACTTGGGGCCTGCGGTGGCCATTGCCGCAGGCAGTGCCTATAGCTGCGCCTTGCAAGAGGACGGTGTTGTGCGTTGTTGGGGAGAAAATGGCCACGGCCAAGCAGCCAGCCACACAGGGGCCACTGTCCAATCCGCCGGACGTCTTGTCACCCAACCCTAATGAAATTCCGCGCCCCTCCCCAAAAATACCCGGAATGCCAAAACAACATGCCTCCCCTTTAGCCCTGTCCGTATTTTGCCTACCCTCGGACTGTTGGTTTGGGGGTGGCAACTTCGTTGAAAAGTGGACGCCCTCGCAACAAAAGCTTGCATTCTAAGTGCCTGGTGGCAAAACACTCACCGCTAAAAAAGGCTTTTGCATCCGCTTTGCTCGCATGGAAAAAGCAGCGCATTAAATTTGTCTTCAACACCATTTCACAACGCTTATGAGGGTAGGCCATGAGTATTCCAAGCGTCACCATCGACGCCAATGAGGCGGTTGCATCGGTTGCCCATCGACTCTCCGAGGTTATCGCTATATACCCCATTACCCCTTCCTCCTCTATGGGGGAGCTCTCGGATGAATGGTCCGCCGCCGGCAAAAAAAACATCTGGGGACAAGTCCCCTCCGTCGCTCAATTCCAGTCCGAAGGCGGCGCCGCCGGCGCTGCGCACGGCGCCTTGCAGGCCGGGGCCCTCACCACAACGTTTACGGCCTCGCAGGGCCTGCTTCTCATGGTGCCCAACCTCTATAAAATCGCCGGAGAGTTGACGCCCTTCTGTATGCACGTCGCCGCCCGCACCCTCGCTACCCACGCCCTCTCCATCTTCGGGGACCACTCGGACGTTATGGCCTGCCGCCAAACAGGCTTCGCCATGCTCTGCTCCAGCTCCGTGCAACAGGCCCAGGACTTTGCCGCCATCGCCCACGCCGCTACCCTCAAAACCCGCATCCCCTTCCTCCACTTCTTCGACGGCTTCCGTACCTCCCACGAGGTGGCCAAAATAACCCCGCTGACAGACGAAGTGCTCCATGCCCTCATGCCGGAAACGGACATCGCCGCCTTCCGCAAACACGCACTCACACCCCAAGCCCCCGTCATCCGCGGCACCGCGCAAAACCCGGACAGCTTCTTCCAAGCACGTGAGGCCATTAACCCCTTCTATGCAGCCTGCCCCAACACCGTCCAGGAAACCATGGACGCCTTCGCAAAACTGACAGGACGCAGCTATAAACTCTTCCAATATGAGGGGGACGCTCAGGCGGAGCGCGTCATTGTTCTCATGGGCTCCGGCGCTGAAGCCACTCATGAAATGGTGGACTGGCTGCGCGCCAAAGGAGAGCGCGTCGGCGTTTTGAAAGTCCACCTCTATCGCCCACTGGACGCCAAAGCCCTCCTCCTCGCCCTCCCCAAAACCACCCGCACCATCGCCGTCTTGGACAGGACAAAGGAGCCCGGCGCCCTCGGGGAGCCCCTCTGGCAGGACGTGCTGGCCGCACTCGCTGAAAACCCCTCCTTCTTCCCCAAAACCCCCCGCCTCGTGGGCGGACGCTTCGGCCTCTCCTCCAAAGAGTATACGCCAGCTATGGCCAAGGCCGTCTTTGACGAGCTTCAAAAAGACACCCCCAAAAACCACTTCACCGTCGGTATTTATGACGACGTTATGCACCTCTCCTTGCCCTTTGAGGCTTCCTTGGACATTGAGCCTAAGGAAGTCGTCCGCGCCATCTTCTTCGGCCTGGGCTCTGACGGCACCGTCGGCAGCAACAAAAACTCCATCAAAATCATCGGCGACGGCACCCCCTTCTTCGCCCAAGCCTATTTCGTCTATGACTCTAAAAAGTCCGGCGCCGTCACCATCTCCCACTTGCGCTTTGGCCCCCAGCCCATACGCTCCTCCTACCTCATCGGCCAGGCCAACTTCATCGCCTGCCACGCACCTCAACTCATGGACAAACTCCATGTCCTGGACAAGGCCGCACCCGGCGCTACCTTCCTGCTGAATACGCCCTGGGGCCCCGAGGAAATATGGGACAAACTTGCCCTGGAAGTCCAACAACAAATTGTGGAGAAACAACTCAAATTTTATGTCATCGACGGCTTCAAAGTCGCTGCCGAGGCCGGGTTGGACAAACGCATCAGCACCGTTATGCAGTCCTGCTTCTTCGCACTCTCGGGCGTCCTCCCCAGAGAAGAAGCCATTGAGGCTATGAAGCATGCCGTGCGCAAAACCTATGGCAAACGCGGGGAGCATGTCGTCCTCAAAAACTTCGCCGCCATTGACGCTTCCCTCGCCCACCTCTATGAGGTGAAAGTCCCCCCCCACCCCAGCACCTCCCGCAGACGCCCCCCTGTTGTCCCCCCGGAGGCGCCCCCCTTTGTGCAAAAAGTGACAGCGGCCATGCTGGCCGGCAACGGAGACTTGCTGCCTGTCAGCGCATTCCCCGTCGACGGGACTTGGCCTGTGGGCACCACACGCTGGGAAAAACGCGCCATCGCCTTGGAAATACCCATTTGGGAGCCCAACCTCTGCATACAATGCAACAAGTGCGCCCTCGTCTGCCCCCACGCGGCCATACGCGTCAAAGCTTATGCCCCGGAATATGAGGCAAAGGCCCCAACAAGCTTCCGCAGCGTGGACTATAAGGGCAATGAGTTGGGCAAAACCGAAAACGGCCAAGCTTGGAAATACACCGTCCAGGTGGCCCCGGAGGACTGCACGGGTTGCAGCATATGCGTCGCCGTCTGCCCCGCCAAGGACAAGGCCAACCCCCAACACAAGTCCCTCAACATGCTCCCCGCTGAAAAACACCGCGAGGAGGAGCGGGAAAACTTCACCTTCTTCCAGGACATTCCCCCCTTCAACCGCAGCCGTATACGCATGGACGCCAAAGGCTCCCAATTCTTTGAGCCGCTCTTCGAGTTTTCAGGCGCCTGCACCGGTTGCGGCGAAACCCCCTATATTAAACTGCTCAGCCAAATGTTCGGCGAGCGCGCCCTCCTCGCCAATGCGACGGGGTGCTCCTCCATTTATGGCGCCAACCTCCCCACCTCCCCCTATTGTACCAACGCACAGGGCCTGGGGCCGGCTTGGGCCAACTCCTTGTTTGAGGACAATGCCGAGTTTGGCGCAGGCATGCGCTTGGCCTTGGACGCACGTGAGGAGCAGGCCCGTGCATTGCTTGGCGCCCTCAAAGAGAAGCTGGGCGTTGCCCTCGTTGAAAAGCTGTTGCAGGCCACACAAAACAACGAGGCCGAAATTCAGCAGCAGCGCTGCCACGTCGCTGAGTTGAAAAGCTTGCTGCCTTCCATTGAAGGGCCTTTGGCAAGGCGGTTGGAGCTTTTGGCGGAGGCTTTGGTGAAGAAGTCCTTGTGGGTATTGGGGGGAGACGGGTGGGCCTATGACATTGGCTATGGTGGGGTGGACCATATTCTCGCCTCCACCCTCAATGTTAACATTCTCGTCCTGGACACGGAAGTCTACTCCAATACGGGTGGGCAACAGTCCAAAGCCACCCCCCTCGGCGCCGCCGCCAAATTCGCCGCTGCCGGAAAAACCACCGCCAAAAAGGACTTGGGCCTCATGGCGATGACTTATGGCACGGCCTATGTCGCCAGTGTGGCCCTCGGGGCGCGTGACGCTCAAACGGTGCGGGCCTTCCAAGAGGCCGAAAGCTATGCCGGGCCTTCCCTCATTGTTGCCCTCAGCCCCTGCATCGCCCACGGGTATGACTTGGCCAACTCACTGGAGCAGCAGCGCCTGGCGGTTGAGGCGGGCGCCTGGCCACTCTACCGTTATGACCCGCGGCGGCGTCAGGCGGGCGAAAACCCCCTGCAATTGGACAGTGGCGCGCTGAAGGCCCCCATGAGTGACTACCTCAAAAACGAAAGCCGCTTTCGTATGATTCAAGTGGCCAACCCGGAGCGCTATGCCAACTTCGCCGCCCACGCACAGGAGCAAGCCTCACGGCGGCGAAAACTCTATGAGCACTTGGCACAATTCAGCCATGCCGAAAAACCCAAAGGCGCGTGAGGCTCCAAGCCGCATGTCCCGCTGCTAAAACACGGCGTCCAAACCCAAAGCCAAAATGGTGTCGAGTTTTTTGGCATCGCCGGCCGGTTGGCTGTCATATTTGAATGTCAAAGCGGTGCTCACTGAAAAAATGTTGGTGAGGCGCACAGAAATTTTGGTGGTGGAATTCAGCCAAAACCGTTTCACCTCGAGGACATTCAGCAGCACTTCCAAGTCCTCTCCAAAACCAATGCCGTCTGTCAGCATATAGCGGAAAGCCACAGCGGCACGCGGCGCGAGTATGTCCACATTGGGCAGGTTTCTGGGCTCCGTTGGGACGTCTGCCGGGTCCAACAGGGGAATTTCCGCATCCGTCGGGTAATAGCGGAAGCGGGCCTCATAGGCATAACGAAGGCCGAAGTCCGTTGTCAGCAGGGTTTTTTGGGCACTGTCCACTTTGTTGTCCAACCAGGTGACGCCCACGCCAAGTTCCGCAAAAGGCCGGGACTCTATGGACTTAATATGGTCAAAGTCCACGCCCCCAAGCACATAGCCGCTCAGCATGGAAACAAACCGCCTGTCGACGCGCAAGTCCACGCCCCCCTGCAGGGCAATGTCCGTATAGCGCTCATTCTTCTCCAAACGCGCCCGCCCATAGGCGCCATATATTTGGCCTCCAAAAATCCAATTCTCCGTCTTATAGGTGACAGCCACCTTCCCATTCAGCGTTATGCTGCTGGAATTCCCAGAGAGGAAAATAAGGTTGAGGTTGGCGGAGGTTGTCCAAGGAGAAGGGGGCGGCGCCTCGGCGGCCGCAGCGGCCTGCGCTTGCGCCTGTGCAGGCCCGTGCGTTTTTTCCATCAACTCAACAGCCTTCTGCGCGGCTTGGGCGGCAGTTTGGGCTGCTTTGGCAGCTTGCAAAGCGGCCTCTGCCGCCTGTTCTGCCGGTGTTGTCTGCTCTGCCAAAGAGGTTGTCGGCGTCTCTTGGGCGGCAGGCGTCTTGGCAACCTCCTGCAAAGCTTGAGAATAGAGTAAAGCTGCAACAACGGCTCCAATCCACATATGAAATGTCCTTTCTTGTGCTTCCTCAAAACGAGAAAAACCTCAACTCTTTGGGCTGAAAAACGCCCACCCCAAAGTGGGCTTTTATTTGCAGTCTCCCACAGAAACCACCCCCTCTTGCATAACCCTCTCTCCCAGCTTTTTCACAAAAACCCCATCAAAATTTGCTCGCCCAACCACCACCACCGGTTTTTTCCCCCCCATGGAAAAACCTCCAGCCCCCCCCATAGGGAAAACCCCGTCTCCCCCAACAGGCACAGGCCCCCCTAAGCTCCAAGCCCCCCCCTCATAGGGAAAAACAATATAGCCCCTTCATGTATGGGCCCCCTCACTCGGGTTTGTTGGGCGAAATGTTGTATTGCTGCAACTTTCGGTAGAGTGTCGTCCTGTCAAAACCCAAAATTTGCGCCGCGCGACGCTTGTTCCCGCCTACATGCTCCAGCAGCTTCAATATATAGCGGCGCTCCACCTCATCCATGGGGAGCCAAGTCGCCGGCTCAGCAACATCCATGGCTTCAAGCTTGCCCTTGTGGCGAATCCTCTCAGGAAAGTCTTCAAGCAACAACACCTCCCCTTGGCTTATGGCCAGGGCTCGCTCAATACAATTCTGCAACTCGCGTATGTTTCCGGGCCATGGGTATGTCAACAGACGCTCTACTACCTCCGGACTAAACCCAAGGACGGCTTTTTGCCCCTTGCGCTTCCCAAGGCGCTCCACAAAATGCTGCGCAAGCAACAAAATGTCGTTGCCTCGCGCACGCAAAGGGGGCAACTCAATGGGTATAACATTGAGACGGTAAAAGAGGTCTTCTCGAAACTTCTTCATCTTCACCGCCTCCTCCAAATCCACGTTGGTTGCCGCAACAATACGCGTCTCAAACCCCACCTCGCGGTTGCCCCCCACCGGACGTACTTTCCTCTCCTGGAGTGCACGCAATAACTTGGGCTGTACACTCAAAGGAAGCTCCCCTATCTCATCCAAAAACAACGTCCCCTCATTCGCCTCACGGAAAACACCCATCCTGTCAGCATGCGCATCCGTAAACGCCCCCTTCACATGCCCAAATAACTCACTCTCCAACAACGTCTCCGGCATCGCCCCACAGTTAATAGCAACAAATGCCCCTTCGCGAAATTCACTTAAACGGTGCAACGCGTGTGCTACCAACTCCTTGCCTGTCCCACTCTCCCCCGTAATTAAAATGGAAGAGGACAAAGCCGCCACCCGCTCAATCAGGCGAAATACCTCCTTCATCGCCGCACTCTCCCCTATCAACTCCCCCAACCCTTGCGTCGAGGCAATGGCCTTGCGTAAATGCGTTAACTCCTCTCGCATGCTATAGTGCTGAATGGCCCTGTCCAATGTCAACGCCAACGCATTAAACTCAAGCGGCTTGGTAATAAAGTCATAAGCCCCCGCTCGCACAGAGGAAATCGCCGCCTCAATGCTTCCATAGGCCGTAATAATAATGACGGGTAGCCCAGGCCTTAGCTTGCCTATCTCCAAACACAAGTCTATCCCGGAGCTCTGGTTGAGGTTTAAGTCCGTCACCACCACGTCAAACCTCTTGTCCGCCACCCCCATGCGCTCAAGCGCTTGCTTGGCCGAAGCACACCAGTCCACTTGAAAATGCCGCGCATTCAAATGCAACCGAATAAGCTCTCCCAGGGGAACATCATCATCCACCACCAAAACACGCCCACGCTGACGCTCCGGCAACGGCAAAACCGCTTCTTCTCCTGCGGGCTCTTTCATGGAATTCTTCCCCCATTATACCCCATCCTCTCGCCTCAGGAAAGCCCTCTCCTCCTCCTCCCCCCTACCTGCCCCCTCCCTCGCCCCCCTCGGGACGGTCGGCTCCCCCCAAACCACCCTCTTCTTCTATCGGCTCATACATGGGCACACACGAGGGGCTTTCCCTCTTTGCACGCTGTTTCAAATGGGCCTCAAGCATCGGCTGAAGACAGCTTCGTGTAGCGGCGGAGTATACGCACCACTTTGCGTGCAACGTCCGTTGGGTCCAAGGGCAAGGGAATGTAGTCATGCACGCCAACGCCTATAGCGGTGGTCATCAACTCCAAATCATCCTCGGGGCCACAAAGGACAATAGGGGGGGTCTGGGGGGTTGCAAGCAGCTTCTCACAAACAGCCAACCCTTGCTGTCCGTCTTGCGCAAGCACCATCACCAACCCATAGCCCAAAAGGCTGTCTCCTGGCTCAATGCGTACGCTTTTGACAGCGGCAACCCCAAGTGTTGTCAGCAAAATGTCGCGCGAAGCCGCATCCATATTCAACTCCAGCAGGGCAACCGGCGGAGCATCCGTATCGCTCACCCACCACTCAGCAACTTGGTTGGGGAGCAGAGTCCTTGGAGGGCGAGCTGTTTTCAACCCACTTTCCTTATAGGCTCGTATCAACTCCTGGCGCATGGCATCTGCCGAAGGAAAGCGTGCACTCCTCTGCTTGGCAAGGGCGCGCATAACAAAGGCCTCCATCGCCACCGGCACCTCCCGCTCTGGAAAAGTTTGTCTCAAGGAGGCAGGCTCTCTGTAGAGGTGCGCAGACAATGTCTCAATGCTGCCGTCTGAAACAAAGGGGGGCTGTCCGGAAATCAACTCATAAATGACACACCCCAGAGAATACAAGTCACTGCGCGCATCAATGTCCAAACCACGGCATTGTTCCGGAGACATATAGGCAGCCGTCCCATGCACATGGCCCTGCTGCGTCATACGCGGCTCATCCTGGTCGCGTAAAAAAGCAATGCCAAAATCCACCACCCTCACAAAATCTTCCTTAGAGTCCGTCTTGTTTTGTTCCGTATTGCAAAGCATAATGTTGGCTGGCTTTAAATCCCGGTGAATAATGCCCAGCTTGTGGGCAGAAGAAAGCACATCCAAAATCTGCTCTGCCATATGGACAATTCGAGGAAGCGACAAAAAACCCTGTATCGCCAACACATCTGCCAACTCTATGCCATCAATAAACTCCATCGCAATATAGGGCATTCCCTGGTGAATACCAAAGTCATAAATCCGCACTGCATGTGGGTGGTCCAACTTCGCCAGCACAATGGCTTCCCGGCGAAAGCGTTCCATGGAGTTGTCTTTCCTCACCAAGTGGGCATGCAAAATTTTCAATGCCACTTTGCGTTTCAAATGAAGGTGGGTGCCCTCATAAACAACGCCCATGCCTCCCTTGGCAATGGCACGCTCTAACCGAAATTTGCCTGAAATAACCTCTCCAATCACAGCAACAGCTTATGTATGAAGCTTATTTGAGACCAGTGAAAACGCCTAAGGAGCCCCCATGTCTTTTCTAAGCAAGCTCATTCAAACTTTGTTTCCAAGGCTTTTTCACCGTCTCGTCGCCCTCATTTTTCTCATTACCCTGCCTTTGGCGCTGGGGTTGGCCTGGGTAAACACCACGGGCTTTTGGGACAGAGTCAAACCCTATGTGTTTCGCTTGGACAGCTCCCTGTCGGAGCACGCAGCTTCTGAAGTCATCCACCACTTGGAGCAAGCCCAAAGCCAACTCACCGCTATGGGCATCGCCTTGCTTGAAGGAGGTGAGGTTTCGGACGAAGAGAGGCTCAACCTCGTTGGAAATGTTTTGTCCGAGTCCAAGTTGCTTGACTTCATCGCCGTCTATGGCCCTGAAATGAAACGTCGCCTCGTCGCCAAGGCCTTGGGCTCCAAGGACCCTGTTGTCCTCCCGGAAAACTTGCCGGAGTTCCGCTTCATCGAAAACAAGGCAGAGCGCCTGGGCACCGGAAACATTGTGGCCGGCGGCGACGGCCCCATGCTGGAAATTGTCCTAAGGGTTTTTGACTCCACAGAAAAACAAACCCGCGCTTGGCTCTATTCCCAAATCAACCTCAGCATTTTCTGCAAACTCACTGCGGACTTGCAAGAAAAACTCCCCTTCCAACCCAGCTCGGTTTTCATCATCGACAAAGAGGGGCATCTGCTTGCCCACCCCAATGCCCAACTTCTGGGCCCTCAAAAACATTTCTCTCCCGGCAACCTATTTGAAGCCCTCGGGGGAGTGGCCAGCATCGCCAACTATAAGGGGGTGGCCGAATTTGAGGAGAAGGGAGTAGAGATGATGGGGGCCATCTTGCCCATCACCGAGCTTGGCTGGGGCGTGGTGATAACGCACCCCAGCGAGGATGCTTTTCGGGACCTAAAATCCGCCCTCGTGTGGACTTTATATAGCATTGTTGCCTGCCTTGTACTTGCGTTGGCTTCGGGTATTTTTTTGGCCAAGCGCATCAGCAAGCCCTTGCAGTCGCTGACTTTGGCGACGCAGCTTTTGGCCAAGCGTCAGTTTGAGCAAGTCGAGCCTGCGCTTTGTGCGCGCTCTGACGAGTTTGGGCAGCTTGCGCAGTCCTTTGAGCGAATGTTTTTGGAGCTCAAGGCCTATGAGTGCAAGTTGATTCAAGAAACCCAAGTACGCGCGGCGCTCTCCCGCTACCTCCCCGCCGACATTGTCGAAAACCTCATCCAAAACCCCCAAGCCCTCAAACTGGGCGGTGAGCGGCGCTTTGTCACGGTACTGTTTTGCGATATTATTGGATTTACATATATTTCTGAAGCTTTTCCTCCTGAAACAATTGTCTCTTTGCTTAATGAGCTTTTCAGTATAGCTACGGAAATCATCCACAAGCGTAAGGGAATCATCGACAAATTCATCGGGGATTGCATCATGGCGGTTTGGGGTGTCCCAGAGTCTCATCCGGATGATGCAGAGATGGCCTTGTTGGCAGCTGAGGATTTGCGGCGTTGGTTGGAGGTAGGTAACCGAAGGTGGCGACAGAAGTGGGGGGTGGAGATACAGCTGGCAATGGGGATGCACTCAGGGATGGCGGTCGCAGGTAACATTGGCAGTGAAAAACGTATGGACTATACCGTCATCGGAGATACTGTTAACATCGCAGCTCGCCTTGAAGACTCTGCTCAGGCCGGGCAAATTCTGGTGAGCGACACCACCCGCTCCCTCATCCGAGAAGATACCTCCCCCGCCTTCAAATGCGTCGGCGATAAAACCTTGCGCGGCAAGTCCACGACAACACTCGTCTATGAGGTGCTGGAATGAAATATGTCGCCTTCTTCGGCTCCCTCCTCAGCTTCGCTGCCCTCGCCCAACAACCCAACACTATCCCCGAAACCTATGTCGTCCAACCGGGCGACACTTGCATGGATATCGCCAAAAAGTTTTTCGGCAGCGCCTCTGAATACCCGCGCCTTCATGAGTATAATGACATGGGCCCCCTGCCCCACAACTTGAAGCCCGGCTCCATCATCCAACTGAAAGAGGCCGCCCTCCAAAAAACAACCCATGCAACATTGAAGTCTGATGCTCTCCTCACTGCTTCCAGAGCTACCGTCCATACACGCAGCGCCCAAATACGCGAATGGAAATTGGCCGAGCGCAACCAACCCCTCTTTCGCCTCGACGAGGTGCATACGCTTTCTAACGCCTCCGCCGACATCCTCTTCCGGGACCATTCCTCCTTGCAAATGAAACAAAACGCCCTCATCATCATTTATGGGGGAAGCAGCTCCAAAGTCCGCTTCCAAAAAGCCGGCGGCGTCCAATTGCTCCACGGCGAGTTGGGCATCTCCTTGACAGACTTGCGCAAACCCCCCGCAAACATCCTGACGCCTTCCGTGGAAGTCTCCGTGCGCGCAACCCACGCCATCGTTGATGTTGACTCGGAGCAGACCAGCCGCGTCAGCATCCAAAAAGGTGAGGCCAACATAACCGCACAAGGCAAGTCCGTACGCCTGAAGTCCGGACAGGGTATTCGCGTTAGAAAAAATACCCCCCCGGGCGCCCCACAACAACTCCCCCCTCCCCCTGCCTGGAAAAATTCCCAAACACATGAGCTCCACCTCTCCCACGCTGCCCAAAACCTTGCCCCCAAACTGCAATGGACCCCCTCCCCCTCCCCAGGCCTCTACCGCGTTGAAGTTGCACAAGACAACCAATTCCAAAAACCCATATTCGAAAAAATCACCGAGCAACTGGAATTCCTCCTCTCCGAGTTGCCCAACGGTACGTTTTATGTGCGCGCACGCACCATTGACGAACTCGGCCTCATCAGCTCCCCCTCCCCACCCAAACGCTTGGATATTTTGAAAATAGACATCCCCCCTGACTCTGAAACACCTGCACAACCCTCTCCCAATGCCGCACAAACCCCCGTCCAAGTCCTTCTCAACAAGGCCTTGAGTCTACCTGAAGACATTCAAGCCTTCGTTGATGGTAAACCCTCTCCGCTGCCCTTGCTGTTTCAACAGCCCGGCATCTACCTCGTCGAATTCAAAACGATGAGCGGACAACTGTCCTCGCCTATAAAAATGGAGGCCATACCTCCCAAATCCACCCTGAGCTTTCGCCTCAATGAAGGAACACTTGAATTGTGGCTGCACTTCGAAACAGCCATCCCCGAAAATACTCAACTTCGAGCCCAGGGCCTGGGCCAAACCCAAGTCGGCCCCCTCCTCCGCTTGGACGAGCAAACATTCAAAGCAACCGTCTCCGGCCAATACCCCAACGTCAATGTCTTCTGGGGAGACTACCTGCTCGGAAACCTCCAGGAGGACTCTCCCGCCACCACCACCTCCTCCCCCCCCCCCCCCCCCCCCCCCCCCCCCCC
>Ga0209755_10003931_pt1 | contig 18018 bp, 16 predicted proteins | sample TergutCo191P1_FD_187301 | JGI IMG/M metagenome (GOLD analysis project Ga0209755, IMG submission 187301) | Cornitermes sp. P1 segment gut microbial communities from Petit-Saut dam, French Guiana - Co191P1 (SPAdes) (version 2) | ecosystem: Host-associated > Arthropoda: Insects > Digestive system...
TAAATCTATTGAAATATCAGCTTGAAACTATTCCTGTGTGGGACGCTTTTGAAAAACAAAGCGAATGTCCTCTTTGCGATTTGCAAAACGACTCGGACAGAAGTTATGTCGAGGCGGCTTTGGGCGGTGCTGTTGTTGAGTCAGATTATCGCATCGAGAGCAACGAAAAAGGCTACTGCAGGAGACATCTTCCCATGCTCTACGACCACAGACCACGGCTTGGTCTTGCATATATCCTCCATACACACTTGGTTGAAACCACAAAGGTCATGGAGTCTGCGATGAAGTCTGTTTCCGGGGCTTCAAAAACAGGCGGAGGGCTATTTTCACGGATTTTAGGCAATCAGGGAGAGGGCAATGAGTCGGAGGCACCTCAGTCGGCCTGCGAAAAAACCATCAGAAAACGCACAAAAACATGCGTTTTGTGTGAAAAAACAGGCACGGCGATGAAGCGTTACATCTATACGATTTTCCATTTGTATAGGAAAGAAGAGGAGTTTCGCAAGGCTTTTTGTGAGTCAAAAGGCTTCTGCTTACCGCATCTTGCTGATATTGTCGACATGGGAACTAAGCACCTGTCAGGTCAACCCCGTGATGAATTTTTTACCGACCTCACCAGGATACAATCAGAAAATTTCACTCGTCTGGCTGACGAGCTGCAATGGTTTACAAAAAAGCACGATTACCGCTACAAGGATGAGGACTGGAAAACCTCCCGCGATGCTCTGCCGCGGGTTATCAACAAGCTGCGAGGTAACACGATTCCGGTTGAGAAAGACGGTGTTTAGAGCTCATCAACACACCATAGAGCAGCGCGTTTGAGCAAGTTCCCAAAGCTCTCGTCTTTAAATGTTTCCGCATTATGCCCGGGTTGCAGATAACAGACTTTACCCTTGCCATATGGGCGCGTCCATGCGGCAGGGTATTTTTCATCTTTAAATATATATTCCATGATGATAGTTACGTTTGCAAGATTATCCATTTTGAACATATACGGTTCTTCATTTATGGTGAAAGGTTCTAATGTATCCACTATGGGATGCTCGCAAGACTTCACATACTCTAGCGGCTCCATTGGGGGATGCTCCACAAAAGACGCTCCCATGAGCTGTATCAGCTCAGGCAGCGCGTCTGCAAGTATGCCGTTATGCACTGCAAGCAGTGATCCTCCGTCTGCAACGTATCCCAGCAAAGCCCCTGCGAAATCAGGAGTCCCGTGGCTTGAAAGCGTGTCTGCATAATTGATTATAAGGTCATACTTTTGCAGGTCACGGAGTTTCATAGGCGGGTATTCTTCTGTAATTTCAATGTCAAAATCAACCAAAATGCGCTTGATTTCATCATCAACGCCCGCAATCGGATGCCAATCAGGCTTCGTATAATTTCCAATTAACAAAACTTTTTTCATGCGTTATTCCTCCTTAACGTCCGTGACTTTTTTGGCTTTCTTAAACTTTCCGAATTTACTCAGCACCCAGCAGATAAACATTGCAATCGGGAAAGCTGCCCAAGATGCAATCCAAAAATCAAAACCAACACCTACTGCCATGAGTATAACTGAGAACGAGTAGTATAGTACGTCAAAAACCGTATCGACACTGTGCACGCCCTCGCGAATGGTTTCAATTAGTTTAATTGCGCAAATGACGAGCCACGACAGAGGAAATGCAATCCATTGCATTGTCAAAAACTCTGTTATAAGTCCTGCTGCAAATATAAGCAGAAGCAGCCACGGCATTTGAGCTTCTTCTGGGCTACTTGTGTTTTTTCTTCTCACTAACGGGAAAATGAATACAAATAAAATCCACGATATAGGGCCTGCAAGCCATGAGATATACATTGCTCCGGCAAACACAGCTGCATATACCATTATCGTGGTAATCGCCATATAAAGCGCATCTTCAAGCAACGATTCAAAAGTGTGCGTAAATACCGACCCTTCGTATCCGCCGTTTTTTCTGGCATGAATTGCTTCATAAAAGAAGACTATCGTCGTCGTCAGCAAAAACAGAAGCGGTGATACGGCACGGAGGCTGTTAATGTTCCAATATTGCTCGCCAATCGACAATAGCGTTTCAGTTTCATCGCCCAGGCTTCCGCCCAAAAAGATGATGTCAAATTGAGCATAAAGCACATCAGGCACAATTAAGAGAAACCCGACGATTATTCCCGTAACTAAAAACGCCCAGTCCTCGAATTCCCATTTTTTGTTTTCTTTTACATCCTTACTCTCTGACATATAGGTGACCTTTAGTTGAACTGATAATGCTTTGTAACAGGTTTTGTGACTTTCCAGACGCAAGACAGCCCTTTCGGGAACTGAACAAAATCGCCTGCGCCGAACGATACACTGCCGCCGTCGTAGGTAACGGTAACTTCACCCTCGGTCAGCCAGCATATTTCCTCGCTGTCATAGTGCCAATCAAATTCTGAGATATCGCAGCCCCATGTGGGATTGTTTTTTAGTTTCGCCTTGTCTGCCTCTGTGGCTTTTCTAACGGTTATGCTCATAAATCTAGTCTCCTGTCTGTAGTTAAGAGTGAAAGCTACATGATTTTCATAAACATACACCGAATTCGGTAAAATGTCAACAAATCTTTGGTGTTGGTATATTTTATATAGCAAAGACTTGACTCCTATATTTGGGTGTGAGCAGTAACAAATAATTATCTTGCAAAACATGGAAAAGAAATCGAAGCTTACAGAAACGCTGACGATGATTTGAAAAAAGGGTTGTCAGTGCCGCAATTAAACCTTTAAATCAAGGCAAAAACATGTTATTATTGTGCTATTAAACAGTGTTCACACAAAATTACAATTTTGATAGTTGCTGTAACGATTGCTGGAGTCGCGTTTAGGATGAAAAACGAGGAACTTCTAATGAAAAGAAAAACAGTTATACTCATATCAGTAATTGTGCTTGCCGTGATGCTGAGTGCTTGCGGTAACAATGAAGATGACATAAATATTACTGAGAGCCCTGATAGCGACGAGGGTATTAATGTTGTTCAAGATGGGGATATTGACAATTCAGTTATCGAAAACTACATATATATTCCCAAGCAAGTTCGTCTCGGCGGCTTAAGTTATCATGTTTCGGGGATGAAAACGCATGGCGAGCAAATCGTCTTCTGGTATGTTGATTCTGCTTCGGATATTGTCATTGTCAGTGTCCTGCCTGACGGGAGTAACAGAGAGGAAACTAAAGTAGCTGTCTTGTCGGAGCGAACTCAAGTAGGCGAACTTAATATTACTAATGATGGTAACTTTGAGTTAATTATATATGTAATCAATGAATACGAAAATACTATAGCAATATCATATAGATTAAAAAGTCCGCAGGGTGTGGAGCTTCGAGCAATAGATTTGAGCGAAACCCTGCCCACAATCGACCCGGAGCTGTTTCGGATATGGCAAGCGGTGTTTGACGATGAGGGCAATTTTGTAATACGCGCACAAATTGCTGATGAAAATGCATTGTTTCTTTTTGATGGCGAGGGAAATCTTCTTGGGACGCTGATTGTTCATTACGGAGACGAGCTCGTGCGGCTAAGTGACGGGTCGGTAGCAGCACTATCAAGGGTTGTCAGAAACAACTATTTGCGTGTACTCGACTTTGATACAGGTGATTGGGGAATAACAATCCCACTACCGATAAGTGATGTACGGCACCTTTTCTATGCAGGAGCTACGGAGTTTGATTTACTGATATTCGATGGGCGGAATATAATCGGGTATGTTATCGAGACGGCTACACAAACACCGCTTTTTAATTGGATAGAGGCATGTCTCGATTTGGTGCCTAATTTCAATCTGAGTATTTTACCCGATGGTAGTGTTGTCGTATTATACTCTCAGACTTCAGGAGATTTAAATAACCGGGATTGGAACACTAGGTTATTCGCACTGACCCGCTTTGAGCGGACAGAAGATGGGGCGCAAACCGTCATTACTTTGGGTGGACTGTTTGTGTCGAATGACATCAGACAGGCTGTCGCCGGATTCAATCGTGAATATGCCGGGTATCAGATTGAAATTATAGATTATGCAGATTTTGGAAACTTCCGGGCATCAATATCACAGTTTCATATTGATGTGATAACAGGAAACGCTCCTGATATCATAATAAATATTTTGGATACAGAGCTTGAAGATACGGCTTTCCTCTCCGACCTGTATCCGTTTATTGATGCCGACCCGCAGTTAAACCGCTCAGACTTTTTCCCGAATGTTCTGCGTGCTATGGAAAGTGCAGATGGCAGGCTAAAGTTTATAACTGACGGTTTTGGCATATTCACGCTACTTGCAATACCCGAGACTGCAGCGCAAGTGAATCCGCTCACGTTTAACAATGTGCTAAACTGGCTAAACGAGGCAGATGAACGTACCTTTGCCGGGATATTAGAAACGCGTGAACGGTTTGTGCGTAACATCATTTTCACTGTTGATGATTTTATCGATTGGGGCAATAACAATGCAAATCTAAATAGCGATGAGTTTATTGAGGTGCTGGAAATTGCATATAACCTTCCGCGGGATGATTTCGTTCCGGATGTTGCCGCCTTTGATGGTATTGATAAGCTGCTACGCAATGGAACTCAACTCTTCGTTCCCGGCATTATTGCATTTCCTAATTCATTAAGGGTAGATCGGCTTTGGATATATGATATTGTTGCAGTAGGATACCCGACTGCAACAGGAGGACAACATTTCGTTAATGTGAGAGATTTTATGAATCTCGGTATAAGTTCTGCATCACCGCATCAAGAAGCTGCATGGAGCTTCTTGCGCCGTTTCCTTTTACCTGATGCCGAAATTTCTGATTGGGTTTTTCCGTTGCGAAAAGACAGGTATGAGGAGCGTGTAACAATTGCTATGACCCCATTTTTAGACAGTGATGGGAATGAAATCCCGAGCAGGATTTCGGCTTTTGATGACCGTGAGCTCTACGCAATGACGGTAGAAGAAGCGGCGGAAATTCGGGAAATCATCGACAGTGCGTATATGCGCTTTCGTTCAAGCGAGATAATAGAAAATATTTTAAGTGAAGTATTGCATGGTTTTTTCTCAGGCAGAACTTCGGCAGCAGAGGCTGCAAGGGTTCTGCAAGCTAGGATTCAAATATATTTATACGAACGCAGCTAAAAAAAGCATGGGGTCTATTGTTTTTCTTTTACCTTGCTTTCTAAAAATCGTTGACTCCTGCATTCCCGAAGCCAATAAATATCGCTCTCAGAACCATCAATATCAATGTTATACCTGAGATCTGCTCAAAATTTCATATACCAAAAAATTGCTTTCTCATGAGTATCGCTAAAATTGCCGTAGAGCATTGTATCAACTGCACCAATCTGAAATCCAATTTTACTGTAAAATCTGCAAGCCTGCAAATTAACATCTTGCGTTTCAAGCATCAGCCCGAAAAGGTTTTTCTGATTTGCCCATTCAATAGCTTTTTCTATAAGTTTGTGCCCTACGCCTTTGTTTCTATGGTTTTTTGAAACGGCAATATCCTCAATATAAGCGTATTTATTCCAGTTTTTCCGCAATCTTACCTGTCCGATACATTCATTGTTTTCATAATATAGAAATATTACTTTTTCTGGGTTTTCGATATATTCATGCCAGTCTTCCTCGTCATTAGGGTAACTTTTTTCATACGACTCATCAAATAAGCATTCTGAAAAAGTCCATTCCTCATTTTGAAAAACAGGCACAATCTTGCCGATAACATCAAACGGTTGATTCGGCTTGTTTATGTCATCTATATTCTCGTGTGTCATTTCGATAATAATAATTTCCACCAGCTATCATATATATTGATATGTGTCACGCAACTTCGTCACTTTACATAACTTAAGGCGCACAGAAAACCAGTAGAAAACATCATATCACAGATTGGTATTAGATACAATCCACAGAACTCGGCTTCGTTCAATTTGTTATGCAAGAATACAATACATGCCCGATGCGATTTTATATCGCCGGAATAGATATATTCATAATTGTATGCTATATTAAGTGTAACTCTTATTTTTATTATCAAGGTACCCAACATGAAAAATGAAATTATCTTATACCGCCCAAATAATCTTACCGAGCACATAGAAGTGAAGTTTGACGAAGATACTGTTTGGCTTACGCAGGCACAGATTGCTGAGTTGTTTGGAACAAACAGTCAAGCAATAACCAAGCATATCAACAACATCTATACTACCGGGGAGTTAGATAAAACTTCAACTTGTTCCATTTTGGAACAAGTTCGGCAAGAAGGCTCTCGAACAGTAAAGCGAAATGTTGCGCACTATAACTTAGATATGATTATTTCTGTTGGATATCGCATAAATTCAGTAAATGCAACAGCATTTCGTAGATGGGCTACGACAAGATTAAAAGACTATCTGCTGAGAGGATATGCAATAAATAATCGCATGAATCGCATAGAGGATAACTTTGAAGCGTTAAGCAACAGGGTAGACGAAATCGACTTGCAGATAAATTCACACCTTATCCCAACCCAAGGTGTTATTTTTGATGGACAAGTATTTGATGCATATAGTCTGACTTCAAAAATCATCCGCTTGGCAAAACAGAGCATTGTGCTGATTGACAATTACATCGACGATAATACCCTCACCCACTTAGCTAAAAAAGATAATAGCGTAAAAGTCCTACTGCTCACAAGTAATATAAGCAAGCGATTGAGCCTAGATGTGAAAAAAGCCGATGCACAATATGGAGGTTTCGATGTAAAAAAATTCACTCAAAGCCACGATAGGTTTCTCATTATTGATAATGGAAAAGAAGTTTATCACATCGGGGCTTCATTAAAAGATTTAGGCAAAAAATGGTTCGCTTTTTCAAAGATGGACAGCCAAACAGTTGCACATATTATAAATGCCATATCAGGGCTGATATGATGCAAGTGAAATAGTTTTTGATTTGACAAATATTTAACATTATTTTTTGCGCTAAAGCTTGTGTTTGCAATCACTCAACACGGCTATTGCATGACTATTCGTAATGGACAAACGGCATTCTCTGCCTTAATACCCTTAGCGACTATTCATGACAGATATATGCATAAGTCAAGGATTCCTGCGTTCATTTCATCCTTGACTTGGGCATATATCTGTCATGCGATTGGCAATATGGGGGATGGCGTTTACGTTTATTGCAGATATAGCTGTTAAACAAAAACATAACCCTTGCGGTGATTATTCTTTCGTGGTAAAATCAGTGCATAAAACAACCCTTATATGTTTGCACAAGCGGAGGACAATGTATGCTTAAAATATATCTCGACAATTGCTGCTACAATAGACCCTTTGACGACTTGACTGTCGGGAAAAACGTACTGGAAGCGAACGCCAAATTGTAAATCCAATCGGATTTGTAGAAATGTGGAGTGACATGGAATGAGTGGCAATGTTCAGACTTCCGCAATAATGAGCGCAGGGATGAGAGTTTTGCGTGAAACTCTTGTCTTGGAACAATTGAAGCAGAAATTTTTATAGCCAACATAAAAAATCCGGGGTTTGATTATACCAAATGGCGAGAGAATTTATGGGAAGATATTTCACTACAGGAATTATTAAAGCGAGCTTCCAAAGCAGAAGAAACGCACGGTGTGCCCGAGAGCGTTGAGATTTTGTAGAACACTTTTCAATGCGTTATGCACAGCACTTGGCAGACGTGAAAAGGTGTGTCACTGCGTCAGCGAGAAATTCACGGTTTCGTAGAGGACATCAAGGATTATGTCCAGTTGGTTGGTTGGTTGCTTGTTTCTTGTGTTGGGGTTTTTCTTTTGGTTTTGTACTCTTGGTTGCGAAAAACACTCGCACGTCTAAAATGCAAATACCGCACAATTTTGTGCGGTATTTGATAACTCATGTGAAACACTGATTTTGCAACCGTTTGTAAAGGAGCGTCTCACCGTCAAGTACGGTAAGAACACTCCTACTGGTGCGCGAGAAGGGACTTGAACCCATACGCTCAACGAACACATGGCCCTCAACCATGCCTGTCTACCAATTCCAGCACTCGCGCAAATTCCTAACTGTGGAAACATTATAGTAACTCCGAGAGCAATTGTCAACCACAAAATCTAAAGTTGTGTGAAATATCGCACGCATCCCGCAGATAATGTGCAATTTGCTCGTCTGAAATGCATCACACATGCTCCGCCATCTCACCGAAATGTTTTAGTCTCGGAAAACCCCATTGCCTCAGAACTTCAAATGCACCTATTGCCACGGCGTTTGAGAGATTCAGGCTGCGAGCTCCTGCCAGAATCGGAAAACGAACACATTGGGTTGGATTTTTATACAGCAAAGTTTCGTCAATGCCCTCTATTTCACTTCCAAAGAAAATATATGAGCCATCTTCATATTCCGGTTCTGTGTAGAGCTTCGCCGCATTTGTCTCAAAATAGTAAAAGTTGTAGCCTGATGTATCCGGCATACCATTTGTTACTGTCAGATTACCGTCTGAGACGTTTTCAAAAAACTCACGGATATCTTTATGATATGTAATATCCAAAAAATGCCAATAGTCCAGCCCTGCTCTTTTTAGTTTTTTATCGTCTATTTCAAATCCCATCGGACCTACCAGATGAAGCTTTGCACCTGTGACAGCGCATGTCCGGGCAACATTCCCCGAATTTTGCGGAATCTGCGGTCTAAGCATAACTATATTAAGAGTCAAAATAAAATCACTCCGCTTCGAATTTTTGTGGATGGTGGGCTTTTTCTTTTAATGCGCTCAGCACTCACGCCGGCATATCGCTCATTGTGGATTCTTTCAAACTAAGATGCCGCAGCATCACTGACAAATGAACCAGGCTTGCTGCTATAATTGCTGCAAAAATCAGCTTTTGCCCGATGTGAATGTCGTCTGCAAGAGTTACGGCGCTGAAATAAATTGAGGCATAATATGACGCAACCGCCCTCCCGGGTGCAGATCTGCCGTAAATGAAACCTGACGTAAAATAAAATGCAAGTGCAGCCGTTGCAACAGCAAAAATCTGGTACACATAGCTTGTAAGCACAGGATTTGTTGCATTTTGCACGTATAATGAAATTAGCCAGAAACATAAAAATACGGTAGGCACTAAGCTTAGAGCATATGATGCCTTACGTCTGCAATCTTGAAACATCTCTATCGCAAAAACTGACACACAAATTGCCGCAAGCCCCGAGAGGATTAAAAAGTAGATGTAGGTCAAAGACAATTCGTCTGCTAATCTCAGGCTATCGAATAGTAAATATGTCCCCACAAGCCAAACAATCCCGATTATGACAAACAGTATCGGATAAAACATCGGATCTGTACCGAATGTATTTTCAAATCCTGTCGGTGATTTGCGTCTGGTGGTAGTATATGCAGCAAATGCGATGATCGCCAATAAGTTTGTTACCGTGAATGCAATCAAAACGACAGTTGTGAGAGCACCGCGGGCGGGTAAACCGGTAATTGGGTCAAAAACATTGGCAAGTTCACGACTCCTGAGTAAAAAGCCGCCTGCTCCTGCTAATATAGCGTAAAGCGGCACTAAAACTGCTGCTACTTTCATGAATCAACATATCCAATCATCGTTTTTTGCATTTTATCGCAGAACACCTCTGCACGTCAAGGAAACTTTAGCTCTCATACTCAAATTCAAGATTATATATGCTGAGAGTGTCGCCATCCTTGATACCCATGTCTTGCAGACGTTTGTATACACCTGCATTACGTAAGACTTTGTTAAAAAACATTCTCGACTCATAATCCTCAAAATTCACACTTTGCATAAGCCGCTCAATCCACTCACCCTCAACAGACCAAACATCATCAAAGTTCTCTATAACAAGATCCTCGGGGCTGCCTTTCATCTTCTGCTTGGGAACGTAATCCGGCTCAAAACGCTTTATCGGAGGAAGCTTTGAAAGCTCCGCAGCCGCTGCATTTACTAACTCTGTAACACCTTTGGTGGTAGCGGCAGAGATTTTAAACAGCTTGTGCCCCTCTTTGGTCACATATTCGCAAAATTTTTCAAGAAGTTCCTCATCATACGCAATATCACACTTATTAGCAGCCACCAGCTGCTGCCTCGCAGCAACTGCCGGACTATACTTGCTGAGTTCTGATTTTATCGTTTCAAAGTCTGCAATCGGGTCACGACCCTCAGAGCCCGAAACATCAACCACATGGATAAAAAGACGGCATCTGTCGATGTGCCTTAAAAAGTCATGCCCCAGCCCTGCACCATCCGAAGCGCCCTCTATAATGCCCGGAATATCCGCAAGCACAAAAGAATTGTCATCACCCACGTAAACTACGCCAAGATTTGGGAACAGCGTTGTAAAGTGATAATCAGCAATCTTAGGGGTCGCCTTTGACACCACAGAGAGCAGGGTAGATTTTCCGACATTCGGAAAGCCTATCAAACCTGCATCTGCAAGAAGTTTTAATTCAAGTATAATGCTCAGTTCCTCTCCCGGAAGACCTGCCTTGGAAAACCTGGGGGCTTGGCGCGTAGGAGTGGCAAAGTGGGTATTTCCCCACCCGCCATTGCCTCCACGCGCCAATTTAAATGACTGTGTACCTGACATATCAACAATAATCGCGCCGCTCTCTTTATCACGTATGACAGTCCCGTCAGGAACTCGAATAAAGAGATCTTTTCCATCTTTGCCTGATTTATTCTTGCCGCTGCCATCAACACCGTTCGGTGCAACATACTTTTTCTTGTACCGAAAGTCCATAAGCGTAGACATATTTGTGTCAACACTCAATATTATGTTGCCGCCGCGACCTCCGTCGCCACCGTCGGGTCCACCCGCTGATATGTACTTTTCGCGGTGAAATGATACCGCACCGTTGCCACCGTTGCCGGCTTTGACCGATATCTCCGCTTTATCCACGAACATTCCTTGAACCTCTGTTTTTATTACTTATATTTGCCCGTAGCAAGAAGGTCTTCGATGTACGCAAGCACCTTTGTCTGACCCTCGAGATTCAGCAGACAAATCCTGTCAATCAGATCCTCTTTGTCATCGTTATCACCCACAAGAGACCTTTCTCTTTCGTATGAAACGCCTGCCTCCTCAACTTGCTCGCCAACCGCTACACTCTTTCTTCTATCGCCGTATGCAAGAAAACTGACTGTGGTTCCAAGTGCTTTTGCAATTTTCAGTGCTGCGGCGATTGACGGCATCCGTTGCCCTGTGCAGTAATGGGACACCATCGACGATGCAAGCCCTGTTAATCTGCACAAGTCAGCTTGCGATATACCTCTTTCTTCCATTGCTTTCGTAAGCCTTTTGTCAAAATTTACGATGTCGTTTGTCATTTTCGCTTCCCTCTCTTATTATTAATATGACTTTCCCCTCAGTTATATGCGAGCGGAGAAACAAGTCCCCTCATGTTTCGAACATTTCAAAACTACTTTACTCGCATTTACTTGCTCATAATAATAGTATAGTTTTCGAAAAAGTGCAATGGTATATTTAAGACAAATTTATAAGATTTATAATATTATGCATGATAATTTAGAGAACTATGTGATTTATGTCGTTTACATCGTCTATTTCACCCACAACTCCGACAAGCAAATACAGGTCTGTAATTGGTTCTTGAAGAATTTCTTTCAGCAATGATACTTTTTCTATTTCCCCTGCGCTGCGAACATGCATTCTGGGACCGGTACACTCGTGCAGCTCACCATCTATTAGTATATGCCTCTCATCTGCGTATGATATATCAACATCATCATCAATTAGCTCATTAACTTGTTTTTCAAGTAGTTCAAGATCAACATCAGGTTTTTGGACAAAACTTAGGATAAACCCTCTGCGCACTTCCGCATGGTCATATAAATGTGGGTCAACTCCTTGTTTTGCAAGAAAAAATTCACATAAATCCTCTGCCGTGTGAACCCTTAGCCTTGCTGTTACGGATTTGAATACAATATCACAAATTTCCTGTGGTTTCGGACCAAAGAGGGTCGGGCGCGTTATTATAACCTCCTCGCCTATTCCTATGAGCATATGCGCATTTCTTCCCAGATGCGGGTAAATTAAGTCAAAATGCTCTACTATTACACGCTTGCCCTTGTTTACGGCATACAGTATAGCGTCTGCAAGTTCGTGCATCTGCATAAACGCCGATTCAAACCTTATATCAATATGATAGGTGTGAGCTGTATAAAATCCCGTCTCATCAACGCTGAAAAGCGGCAACGGTCTTACATTCACGCCCTCATCGTCGTTTGTTAGTTCAAGTCCCGGAAACATGCCTTTTATTATCATACTTTTACCGCTGCCGGCGACACCGATAAGCCCGATTATTTTATCAAACGGACTCAAATAAAGCTGCGCAATCTGCATTCCGAGGTCTGCCATGCGCTCACCACCTCGCGGCGCAAAAAATATGCTGTAAAGGTGGCTTTTCTGCATTCTGGCTGAATAAGGCATTATATGTCCTCCTGTTTAGTATGGTTTCTCAAAAGTCTGGCAGATAATGGGCAATTTGCTCCGCTTTTTTGCGAAAATGAGGTGGCAAGGTGTGTGAAATATTTTTTTCGGTGGAACAATGGCGACAAGACCTTTGGCCGCCGAAAAAATATATTTTACATGCCTTGCCGCTTACGCCGGCTCGCAAAAAAGCGGAGCAAACAGCCCATTATCTGCGGATAGGCTAGTGTATATCAAACTCTAAATCCAAGAGCGGTGCGTGTTGCTGTGCGCCGTAAACATCCGTTTCGCCGATATCACCTGAGCAAAGCGGACGCCTGATTGTTGCCTTGATAGCTTTTGCCGGAGCAAAGGCTATGATACTGACAATTTTATCCGGAGTCAGGTTATACAGCGAACAAATCAGGTTCTCGTTTATAACACCTGAGTCCCTGACACGTTCAAAGTCTTTAAACTCGTTGAAAATAATGTCAAATGTCAACTCATACGGGCCTGAATTTTTGCTGCGAATCACGCTCGCTATATCTGTAATCTTTGTTTTCATAATAATGACCATGCCTTTCTTGTTTTTTTGAGGCACAAAACGACCATAAACTAATCTCCCCTACAGCTCAATATAATCAATCGGGAAAAACTCTGCGGGGTCGTCCACGTCCATCAAATGATAGACGCAAAAAGCGTAAACCTCTCCGGCTTTGAAATCGCTCGGGGAATACGGAAAAGCAAGATTTCCCGCCGTAGCACGCCTGCCCTCATAACCGTAATGCAGCATGGTTGAGCGTGCGGTAGCGCAGATGGTGTTGGCAAGCTCCTGAGTACCTGCAATAGCCTCTATGACAATCCCGAACTCATGTGATTTCGGAGCATCTCGCAGCGGTTCAAGCGCACCCATTACACCGTCTCTGCCGTAAACGATAAAGCTCAAATCATACTCAATACCCTTATCTGCGAAATTATCGGCGACTCGCACTTTCACCCCTTTGATGATATTATCCATTTGCTCCATCATCACAGGGTCACGAGTTCCGGCGATTGACACAGTACGATAACCGACTTTTCTCGCGCCCTCGAGTTTTAGTGTATATTGTTTGCTTTTGACGTACTTGCTGCCGCTAACACGGACAATACTATCTGTTTCCTGCGCAAAATGCGCCTCGGTCAAATCCAAATGACCACCGGGGCCGGGCAAAATGCTCGGGTCGGATTTTTCGTAAAGCGTGTGTGCCGCAACCGATACAGTTGTACATTTTCGTACATTACTCAAAGGCTCTACGCGGAAGTAATCCTCACCGATATACCCAAACATACAGTCCGAACCGCTGCCGGGGGCGGCACAAATAGCCGCACATTCTAAAATTTTGCCAAGATGTGTTGCAAGCCCCATGTCATATCCGTTTGCAACTGCAATTCCCGAAAAGACGGCAGGGTCATACGCACGACCTGCCAAAATCACGTCAGCTCCGCCTTTGTAGGCTTTGATAAATGGCTCTACGCCCATTTGAGCGACAATCCGTGTAGTTTCGTCCAGCAGCTCCGTTGAGAGCGGAGGAGCAGGCTTTGCGGTGTGGATTTTCCCCGCATTAAAAGCAGTTTTTATCATGTCTTTTGGAAGCTCGGAGTGTATTACGGCGAGCTTGAAGCTGAGATTGTTTTCTTTTGCAATCTCCTCAATAATTTCCCTGTTCCACCTCACATGAGGCTCACCGCCGCTGCCGCCCGCAGTTCCGATACACACGGGTATTTTTCGCTCTACACCCGCCTTTATCATAAATTCAAGGTCACGCTTTACAGCACCTCTGTCTGTGAAAGAGACTCCCGCTCCCAGATAATACGGTCCCGGGTCAGTAGAGCCTGCGTCAACGGCTATCAAGTGAGGGTTTCGCTTCATTCCCTCCTCAAAAGATTCAACAGGGAAGCCGTAGCCGAGTATAGCAGTGGTCGAAAGTATTCTGAATTCTTCTCTCATTTCGTCACCTCATGCGTTTAAGTGAAAAATCGCCCACCTTTGGACACATCATTCCGAGAAACGGAGAGAGGTGCGGGGGCTTCTATTGCCTGTATTATACTGAGATTGCAAGAGTTTTGTCAACATAAATTTTTGTTTGCACTAATCAAGTAAATTCCCGGTGCTTCGTTTTTATAATAACTACACAAAGATTGCGGTAGATTTAATGTCAGCTCAGCTCATCAACTAAAATCTGCACACGGCTCTGTATGACTCGTGCTGCATCCTCGGCTGTGCCGATGCCGTTGAAGAAGTCAGATGCACTTTCACTGATGATGTTCCATATTGTTTCGCTCAAGTTAACCGTGCCTTGAACAGAATCTATGAGAGCCAGCAGTTTAGCCGCTTCTTCCTCGTTTATACCGTGAGATACACTAACCTCAATATCGTTGCCTTGTGCGTCAACCATAACTGTTCGCTGAACCCACGCGCGAGATATCTCATAATCGATAGCTTCATTTAAGACTATGCGGTTAATTGGAAATCTATGGCTAAAATTAATGTTATTGCGTTGATGATTGTCCAAAACAGTATTTCGAATAAACTCCCAAGCACCTTGACGATCTTCTGCCGTGACACTGATAGCGATGCCGCCGGAAAGCTCAAAAAGGCTGCCGCCGGAGAACTCATTTGGCCAGCCTATAAATGCCGCCTCACCTCCAAAGCCATGTAAAATAGTTTCAAAGCGAATAGGACTCCATATATTGACTCCCTGCATAACCTGCCGCCCTTGCATCATATTATCGCGCTGATTCAAAAAATAATCAGGGTCTTCGTCAATTAATGGATTTAAATCCACCAGAAATCCCCTCGAAGCAAAAACCTCAAGCGGTAAATGCGTCATGTCAAGTAAGTCGGGAATATTTCCTGCTAAGATTTCCGTTATGAGTCGGGTGAGACCGGCAGTATGATTGTCACCAGTGTTAAAGATAGAATAGTCGGTGACATGAATGCGGTGAGTTGTGCTGTTTCTGTTGAATTGTATAACAGCATTTCGGACTTCCCGCTCGAAATCAAATGTAGCAAGAGTGAGAACAGTCCTTTTGGGCAAATCAGCATAAAGCATTCTGTCAAATACAACAACATCAAACATAAAGCCGTCTGCCATAGTTAATCCATCACGCCGTAAAACTGCTGCTATGCGGTTATCAGCTATAAAGGTAATATTGCTCACAGCAGAGGGACTAATGCCATTGTCAATCCAGTCCAGAATTCTGACACTTTCTCCCGTTTCGATATCAATCCCTGATAGGCTCGTGCTATCACTAAAGAGCGCAGCAAAATCACCATTCCCGGAAAACACATGCTCCAGCCGGGTCTCAGGAAATGCAATAATTTCACCCCACGACGCTGTAGTAGCATCAATCACACGAAGCGATGCCCCGACAGCCCGGCGTTCAAAAAAAGCAACACGACCATCGGGTACTACTATAAAATCACCGACAGGATACTGTATGCCTAAGCTAAACAATTCCTTGCCCTCGGAATTGAGCACAAGAATGTTATTTGGGAGCAGTATGTAAATGTTGCCGTCTATGTCGGTACTTATATTTGTTGGCGTAGCAGGATTTTTTTCAAAGTCTGAAAGGTCTATTTTCATGAGATCTCTGCCATCGCTATCGAGTTTGCGTAATACGAAAAATGAAGCAACATAGCTAATATAGTCGTGAAAATTTGAAGTCATAGGGTCAAAATCGTTCGGAGGATTGCTAATTTGGAATCTTCCATCTTCAATAATCCAAAGATTCCCCTCCGGGTCAACATGAATGGCTTGTATACTCACCTGCCCAAAATCGAATTTCACATTATCTGGCGGTGATGTTGGCATAAAGCCGGTTAACTGTGTCAACTCCATACTATAAAGATTAAACGAAAACAAAAAACCGGAAGATACCCTTTGCTGCATCGAAAAATCAAGCGCAGTAAAATACACCGTGTTGCCGGAAATTGCAAAAAAAGATCCAATACGCATTTCGCCGGGCAATCGGGGTATCTCTACTATCTCCGGAGCAAATACATAGTAAGACATGTCGCTGTTACTATTGTTTCCACAGGCGGTTAACAGCATTAACACGAATATACAAAGAATAAAGAAGCTTACAAAAGCTTTATTTATGTTTTTCATAGATAGTTTTACTCATACGCTATTATATCTACCGTAAGATTCAAGATGCGTTTCATTTTGTGTTCCTTATGTTCCTCAAAGAAAATGGCGGGGTGAACCCCCCGCCTGCGGTGGACCAGGGTCTTTCGACCAGCCCAGTGTGATAAATCACATTAACATCAGTATACTCTAAATCTTTGAAATGTCAATAAAATCATTTGAAATGAATTAACTCGGCTTTATAAACACTCGACCGCAATAATCCACTCCAAAGTGCCGCCCGCCTGTCCTTACTTCACCTATGAAGTTCCTTGCATATTTGGGAACTCCAGAAGAAACTCGAAAAGCGTCCTATTCCTCAGCAGTCCATCTAAGTTGCCGTGGAAACGCTGTGCATCCATTATATCTTCCAAAGCTGACAGGAAATCAAACTTTTTGAAAATATCATTTATGCCGAGTTGATTTTGCTCCGCCATAGATATTATTGCCGCCCTTGTCATTCCTGCCGGTCCACCGTTCAGAGCGAAGTAGCCTTCGAGCGCCAAAAGTTCTACAGTGGAAGCATTTCGCTTATCTATATCACGGATGTTTATTTCCTTCTCAAACGGCTCGCCCTGTGCATCAAACCCTCTTGCTATTAATATCGGATTATCCTGCGAAAAGTTTTCCGGTTTGAAAATAAAAGCAGACATCCCACCGCCGAGCAAACCGCCTGCTATTGCATTTTGAGGGATTTGCGAGGATGACGTGAGTTCTTGTGCATGAAATGTTACATTATGCGCATTGGTTTCCGTGTGACCGCGTTTACTTACATGGTGTGAGCCATGGGTAAAATTTATGCTACCAATCATATTCAAATTCTCCTTGCTACACATCCTTGCAAGAATTTTTGTCCTTTTATGGTATACTATATTTGTGTTATCGTAACATTTCGCAAGCAACTTAACGGTTTGCACGAAAATTTTTCAAATGGAATTTTTGTGAATGCAATATTGTGACGGCGATTTTTTAAGAACAGGATGCTCATTTGCTTGAACACTGCCACCCCCGCAATATTCAACTATCACCGCCTGTCTGCAAACGCCTGAATGTACCGCAGACAAGGCAGTTGCATATGTTGTAGTAGGTATTAAAAAACATCCTTTATATCATATACACTTAAATGTAAAAAGTGTAAATTTGCAGAAAATCAACGGGAACTATGGTGTAATTTTGTTGCTATTTTCCCTTTGCCGTGTTATAATGGCTGATAAAAGGGGGAAGCGTCATGGAAAGACTGTTAATGCAAGACCTAATCGCATGGAAAGACAACCTGCTCAAGAAGCCCCTCGTTGTGCAGGGTGTGCGGCAATGCGGCAAAACTTTTTTGATCGAAGAGTTCGGTAAGCGATATTATGAGGATGTTGCCTATTATCGCTTTGATAGAGATGCAAAGATTAAGGATTTCTTTA
>Ga0209755_10003932_pt1 | contig 18014 bp, 12 predicted proteins | sample TergutCo191P1_FD_187301 | JGI IMG/M metagenome (GOLD analysis project Ga0209755, IMG submission 187301) | Cornitermes sp. P1 segment gut microbial communities from Petit-Saut dam, French Guiana - Co191P1 (SPAdes) (version 2) | ecosystem: Host-associated > Arthropoda: Insects > Digestive system...
GTTGATAATTCTGTAGCACTATTGGAGATTTGGTTAGCCCCTTGCAACACTTGGTCGGCTGATGATGATATTTCCGACATGGTTTTGTGTAGGCTTGTGGTGATGTTGTTTATGCTATCCCTTATACTTGTAAAATCGCCTAAATATTCACGGCTTATATTCGCCGTCAAATTACCGATTGCGACTTCTGCTAACGTGCGGTTTACCTCGTCAATATAGCCCCTAATAAATTCAATAGCGTGTTGCAAAGTATCGCCAATTTTTCTATAGGCTTCAGCGGAGGCTTTTGTATCTTCGTCATGGGGTTCGGGTGTAAATTCAAATTTCAATAAACCCTTGTTCAACCCCTCTTGTAATTTTTTGGTAATGTCACGGGCTTCGTAGTCTTGGTATGCGTTTATCTTTTTGCCTTTGGCGAGAACAGCAGTCATATCAAAATTTACAAGCATAGTGGCAAAAACTTCACCTTTAGGATTACGCACAGGAGCCATAATATATTCTTCTGTGAGTTCCCCTGCGGGTGATTGGATAGCTAATTGAAATTGCGAGCTTTCACCCGTCCTTGCCGTGTGTGCAGATTTCTTATCCACAAATGCTGTTTCTTCTGATGGCGAACACTCATAAATCGTTTTTCCCAGTTCAAAACCTTGTGTTTTGCAAAGCTTATTCATGTACATAACTCGTGACTGCTTATCAAAAGCGGCAATAACCGCTGGCACGTCATCAATGTACCCAAAAATAGTATCAACAATAAGATTCATTTCTGCGATTGCGGTCTTACCTTCACCGTCTAATTTTTGCAAATCCCCTCGTGCGTACCAGTTGTCTGTTTGGATTTCTTTCCGCACTCGTTGCAACTCATTTAACAATAGCGATATATCGCCATTGCCTGTTTCAATTTGTGCGTTAGTGTTTTGTTGTAATGCTCGTCCCCGCAGAATAAAATAGCACAACAAAAAACCTAAAACCCCACCACCAAGTAAAGCCAAAATAATAATATGCCCCATGACATATCCTCCTTTTATTGTGATGCGACTTGTAAATGCCCTATTCAAAGGACTTTTCTAAAAAGGTATACCTTTTTAGAGAGGCTTCTAACGGCGAGTTTAGCACACAAAGTGGTACAATACAATACCATTTTTCAGCTTATTTTTACAAAAAACACCTCTCTAAAAAGGTATACCTTTTTAGACAGCATTTGTTCCTCACCCCTTTTTACATAGCCGAAAACGCCTTATTTTTAAAAAAGTAACCAATTGCACATAAGCACAAAGTGAAAAAGAGTGAAACAATGACCCCTAAAACACTTGCGAATTGGTGAATGCCAATAAGCGGAAAAATGAAAACAAAAATCAACAGGAACCACAAACCATCAAGATTTGCCGAAGCCCCAATCCCAATGATAGCAAAAAAGTGAGCAATAGTCACAACCAGCCAATAGCAAATAAATATATACATTAGTACACTTGATTTTAACTTAATTGCCGCCAGCAATATCAATAGCCAAATAGAAATAAACACCGATGTTATAATAATGCCACTTAATCGGGTTCCATGCCAGCCAGACCAAAAGCCCAGCAATGGGAAAAACCAAAACAACATAGGCGCGACGAATATTATAATTAGCCCCACGATGAATTTTTTATACTTAATCATTTGTGCAATTAAAGTCTTTTAAGTACCACGTTGGCACAGGGTTGTTCATATTGTCGAACCAGCGCAGAATGCGTTGAACATCAACCAAACCTATCTCTGCATTTCCTTCTTCGTAAGTTTCATTCAATATTGCTATCGCATCACAGGCAAAATAAAACGCAAGCATATTGAAAAACTCCTGTGGCGGTTCTCCTCCGAAGTAACCTCTTACAAATCCCGTGGAATAGCGTGGGCTTATTTCATTATCCCATTCTTCCATAAAAATTATATCCACCCACGGGTCTCCATAATCCTTCTCAAATATTTCACAATTGAAGTCAATAACGCCGAGGTTGCCATCTGGCATGACTATAATATTTGAATCAATAAAATCACTGTGGATAAGCGATTGCGGTCTGCCTTTAATCAAGTGTGCATTGTTTTGAATGTACTTTATAAGCACGTTTACTTCTTCAAATTTTATATCCTCGTCGTTGTAACAGTCGATGGATTCTTGTACATATTCCATGAACCAATCTTCCCAAGGTTCGGCATTGCTTGGGGCGGGTATCGTGTGGATTAGGCGCAGTAGCTCGCCTGCTTTCAAACCGTAGGTATATTGCTCCGCTTCAGTCATATTTGGCAACAATGATTGTAAATCTTTTCCTTCAAGCCAACTCAATAACTGATAAACATTTTTGCCATCGTTGCATACTCCGAAATCTATAGGCAGTGAAATGGGAATGCTAAATGTAGCGACGCGCTCCAACATCGCATACTCAGCTTTTTTTGTACCAGCATTTTCAATGTCAGAGATTCGCAGAATCAATTTGTTCCCGTTTGCAGTTTCAATAAGATATTTTTTGTCATCCGATGCACCCTTTGCAATAGATTCGATTTTTGCAAATGTATCGTAACAGGGAATGTCTTTCATCGCTACCTCCCAATGTAGAAAGTATTAACTTTAACAGTGCGCCCCTCATCTTATCCAATGAAACCTCAAGGGCTCTCTGCCCTCAATCGCATCAAACTCATGGTAATCGCAAGTCAAAAGGAAGCCTTTGACAATGATGGTTTGGGATAAAGCTATTGAATCAGCTAACGAAATTTTATATGTGGCTTTCAATCTACCTGCTTGAGCAAAAATATCTTCATCACCGAACTTGCTGAAAAAACAGGTAGCAACCAGCGAGTTATCTCTCGCATTGAAAAACACGAGCAAAGTCCTACATTAAAAACATTATGCAATTTGGCCAATGTGCTTAATGTGGATATACAGATTATAAGAAGGACTTATACCAACTTGCAATCTATGCAACACAAATAAACGAAGGATTTTTGATGCAAGACAAGGAGACAGTGACAACGCGCACCAAGAGGTGCGCTAGGAACAGTCGACGCAGTATTGCGGCAAAAATCCTTCGTTTATTTGTGTTGCATAGATTGCAAGTTGGTATTAGCCTTCGAAAATTCAGGGGTGCGTTCTTTATATAAGCAAAGAAAAACAAAAGGATTAAGCCCTCTTGCCGGCTTAATCCTTCCTGCTTATATGTTTTCCTATGAAAAATACTCCTTAACCTTATCAAACCAGCGTTTTTTGTGATTTTTATAATCGTCGCCCATGGCCTCGTTGAAGTTCACGAGCATTTCGCGCTGACGGTCGGTTAGCTGGGTGGGTACGGTGACATTTAGCTTTACAATGAGGTCGCCAATATTACGTGGATTATGAACATTGGGCACGCCCTTGCCGCGCAGTTGAATAACCGCGCCGGGTTGAGTGCCGGATTTTACATTGTATTTTTCTTCGCCGCCATCAAGGGTGGGAATGGAAATTTCATCGCCAAGGGTGGCTTGCACGAAAGTGATGGGAATTTCCAAGTATAAATGGCTGCCATCCCGGGTGAAAAGCTTGTGTGGAGAGACGGAAACCGTAATGTACAAATCGCCGGCAGGCGCGCCCTTTTCGCCGAATTCGCCTTTTCCGGTGAGGCGTATGCTTTGGCCATTGTCGATGCCCTTTGGCACATTGACCTCGAGGGTCTTGCTTGTGCGTATGCGGCCATTTCCCCGGCATTGCTGGCAGGGGTCTTTTATGATTTTGCCCTCGCCCTTACAGGTCGAGCAGGGCACAACGCGGGTCATCATGCCCAAAATGCTCTGCTGGGTGATGCGCTCGCTGCCTGTGCCGTTACATTTTTTACAGCTTTCGGCATAAGTGCCGGGTTTCGCGCCGCTTCCTTTACATGTTGGACAGGAATCATATGATTGAAGCTGAACTTCCTTTGTCGCACCAAAAACAGCCTCTTCGAATTTAATATTCAGGCGCATTTGCAAATCCGCGCCGCGCCGGGGCCGCGGACGCTGCCTGCCGCCCCCAAAGATATCCCCGATATCCATGCCGCCCCCAAAGAACGAGCCGAAGATATCATTAATATCCACGCCGCCATGAAAACCGCCGCCCCCGCCGCCTTGCTCAAACGCCGCATGGCCGAATTGGTCATAGGTCTGCCGTTTTGATGAGTCGCTAAGAACGCTGTAGGCCTCGCTGATTTCCTTGAACTTGGCCTCGGCGGCCTTATCACCCGGATTTGCGTCCGGGTGATATTGTTTTGCCAATTTACGATACGCTTTTTTTAACTGGTCGTCGTTGGCGTCACGCCCGACTCCCAACTGCTCATAATAATCTTTCTTGTTTGCCATAAATGGCCCCCTCTTACTTTTCTGTAAAGTCCCCGTCGATTACGCTGTCGTCGTGATTGGGGCCGTAGTCGGAGGGCTCTTCCGGGCCGGGTGCATCGGGGGTCACGTTTTGATACAGCTTTGTGGAGAAGTCGTTAAGCACCTTAGTATAGGCTTCGATGGCGTTTTTAAGGGTTTGGGTATCGGATTCGTTCATGGTTTCGGCGTGCATGGAAACGCTGACACTTTTTAGTTTTTCCACTTCGCTTTGCAGATTGTTTTTGTCCTCGTCGCTGATTTTGTCGGCCATGTCGCTTAGGATTTTTTCGGTTTGGAATGCTAGGGACTCGGCTTCGTTTTTGGCGTCAATGGCCTCTTTGCGGATTCTGTCTTGTTCCGCGAATTGCTCGGCTTCTTTGACGGCGCGGTCAATATCGTCGTCGGAGAGGTTTCCGCTGGCAGCAATGGTGATTTTCTGCTCCTTGCCAGAGCCAAGGTCTTTTGCGGACACTTGAACGATGCCGTTTGCGTCGATGTCGAAAAGCACTTCGATTTGCGGCACGCCACGGGGCGCGGGAGGGATTCCGTCAAGGCGGAAGCGGCCCAGCTCTTTATTGTCGCGGGCCAGTGCTCGCTCGCCCTGAACAACCACGATGTCAACGGCTGTTTGATTATGCGCCGCAGTGGAGAAAATTTGCTTCTTATTAGTAGGAATGGTTGTGTTGCGGTCGATTAGACGAGTGGCCGCGCCGCCCTCTGTTTCGATGGAAAGGGACAGCGGTGTCACGTCCAGCAGAAGAATGCTGCCCGCACCGGCGTCTCCGGCCAGTTTGCCAGCTTGAATGCTTGCGCCAAGGGCCACACATTCGTCGGGATTGATGCCTTTGAATGGCTCTTTACCCGTCAATTTTTTCACTGCTTCTTGTACGGCGGGGATACGAGTCGAGCCGCCCACCAACAATACCTTGTCCAAGTCCGACGGGGATAAATCAGCGTCTTTCAGCGCGGTTTGCACCGGGCCCATGGTTTTTTCAACCAAGTCATGGGTCAGCTCGTCGAATTTCGCCCGGGTCAGGTTAATGTCCATGTGTTTGGGGCCCTCTTGATTCATGGTGATAAAGGGCAGGTTTATATTTGTTGTAATTACCGTAGAAAGCTCTTTTTTTGCTTTTTCGGCGGCTTCTTTCAGGCGTTGCATGGCCATTTTGTCTTGGGACAAATCCATGTTCTCCAGCTTTTTGAATTCTTCCACAAGGAATTTAATTACCCTGTCGTCAAAATCGTCGCCGCCAAGACGGTTATTCCCGCTGGTGGCCAATACTTCAATTACGCCGTCGCCGATGTCGATGATGCTAACGTCAAATGTGCCGCCACCAAGGTCGTACACCATGATTTTTTGCTCTTTTTCATTGTCCAGCCCGTAGGAAAGTGCCGCCGCCGTGGGCTCGTTGATAATGCGCTCCACTTCAAGACCGGCGATTTTGCCTGCGTCCTTGGTGGCCTGACGCTGGCTGTCCGTAAAATATGCCGGTACGGTGATTACCGCTTTTTCCACTTTTTCGCCCAAATAGGCTTCTGCGTCGGTTTTCAGCTTGGTTAATACCATGGCGGAAAGCTCTTGGGGTGAGAAGTTCTTCTCTTCGATTTTCACCTTAAAATTTGTGCCCATTTGACGCTTGATGCTCATTACCGTGTTGTCCGGGTTGGTGATGGCTTGGCGTTTTGCCGTTTCACCCACCAGACGCTCGCCCGCTTTTGTAAACGCCACAATTGACGGCGTTGTGCGTAGGCCCTCGCTGTTGGAGATTACCACGGGCTGGCCGCCCTCCATTACCGCCACGCATGAGTTGGTTGTGCCTAAGTCGATTCCTATGATTTTTGACATAAAATTTACCTCCTATTTAGAAAAAATTTGTATTTGGGGCAGTTTTATTTTCAGTTCGGAAAATGGGCTATGCATTGTAAGCGATTCACTCATCGCTGTTGCTGTGCAACACGCTCATTCGTTCATCACAATGCATGTGCGCCAATTTTCCGCACAATTTATAAAACTGCCGTAGATGATTTGGTACAAGGTTTTTTTCGTTGTTAATTCGCTACTTTTACCATTGCATAGCGCAGAACGCGCTCTTTGTGTACATATCCCTTTTGCAAAACGGCAGCGATTTCGTTTTGGCCGAGGTTTTCGTCCTCGGTGTGGGCGACGGCATGGTGTAGATTCGCGTCAAAGGGGTCGCCCGGCTGGGTTTCGATTGGTTTTACGCCCATTTCCTCAAGAACGCCGCCGAATTGCCGTGCGATTAAAGCTATGCCTTGGTGGAAGGTGGATTCGGGGTCATTGTGGGCGGCCAAAGCACGCTCGAAATTGTCTACTATGGGCAAAAGCTTTTCGCAGGCGGCTCGAATTCCGTCGCCGTAGCGGGCGGCCATTTCCTTCGCCGTGCGCTTACGATAATTATCGAATTCCGCCAGACAACGTTGATAGCGGTTTAGCATTTCGGCGTATTTGTCGTCGTCAGGCGCAGACTCCACAATTTCGGCCTCCGTGGTGGACTCTGCCTCCGTGGCTTCGCATGTACAGCCTTCATGTTCGCCGTGACAGCCGCAACTTCCGCCGCAGTTGCAGTGTGCCGCACAGCCGCTGGAACATTCGCAGGGTGTTTCGGCAGCTTCCGGATGCCGGGCTTCTTCTTTTTTAGTGGTTTTTTTCATAGTGCTCCTCTTCCTAGTGCTGTAATGACATGTTGCAGGTTTTGCAATATTCCCGAAAGCACCGACACCGCTTGGGAATAATCCATACGCATGGGCCCAATTAGCGCGATACAACCGGTGCTTTGGTTGTCGATTGTGTAATTGGCCTTGATTAGGCTACAGGCCTTTAGCAGGTCAAGATTGTTTTCCTCGCCGATTACGATTTGGATTCCCTCCGGCTGAGCCTCTTCGGAGGGCGCGCCCAATATGGCAAAGAGGGACTCCCTGTCCTCCAGCGCGTGGAAAATGGCTTCGGCTTTGCGGATGTCGGAGAATTCCGGAAAAGCGAGGATGTTTTTCGCGCCGCTGGTGAACACGCGGACATCGTCCTCGGCCTGAATCATATCGGCTATTATGCCCAGAAGGGGCATAAGAACATGAGCCTGCCGGCCAAATTCGGATAACATTTTATCAATCAAGGGGCGGTTTATTTCGCGAATGCTTTTGCCCGACAGATGGCGATTCAAAAGCCCGGTAAGGCGTGTGAGGATGTCATAATCCGGGGCGTCGTCCAAGTTTACCACCTGATTTTTTACGGTCTTGTTGTCCGTCACCAGAACCAGCAGCAAAGATTTTTCGTCCAGGGGCACAAGCTGCACATGCTTAATCTTGGTTTTTTTAAGGTGCGGCTCGGAGACGATGGACGGATAGTTGGTCAGGCCGGATAGGGCCTTTGCGGTTTCCTGCATCATATACTCTGTCTGGTTGATATTGTCGATTATCATGCGTTGCAGAAAAAGTGCTTCGTCCGGTGTTAGTGCGCGGCGCGTCATCATGCGCTCTACATAGAATCGGTAGCCCTTTTCCGACGGCACACGCCCGCTGGATGTGTGAGGCTGGCTGATAAGCCCCATGTCCTCTAGGTCGCTCATTTCATTGCGAATGGTGGCGGAGCTTATGCCCAGCCCGTATTTTTTTGCGATTGTGCGCGAACCGATTGGCTCGGCGGTTTGGATATAGTCCGTAACGATGGCCTGAAGGATTTTTAGCTTCCTGTCATTTAGTAGCATTTGCTCGCCCCCTTGTTAGCACTCTATCAAGGCGAGTGCTAACGATGGAATCATATCATGTCTTTTTTGCCGTGTCAAGGATTTTGTCTTAGGTTTTTGTCTGTGTTATAATGCTTACGACAGGGCGTGATTAAGTTGTTTAAATGGCCAAAAACCTCCATTTTCGTCAGAATGTTTATACCCATAGTATGCGTCATGTTAATCCAGGCGGCTGTTATTAATATATTTTTGTTCGCAAGCGGAACGATAGCCGACCTGAATGAGAATGCGATAAACATACTAAGCGGCAATGCGGAAAACCGCGCGGCGTATTTGGAGCACCGGATGGTGTCTTATTGGTCTAACCTGGGCAGCCTTGAGCAGGCGGTAACAGAAGGGCTGCGCGTTTTTTTGCAGGAGCGTGGCATCACCATAGACGAGTTTCTGGGTGATAACGAGCTTGAAATCGCTTTGCTTTACGAGCTTTCGTTTAACCTGCTTTACGCGCTGCGGGCGACCTCCGCGACGGGGGTCTTTATGTATTTTCTGGACGGATTGTGCCCCAGCTACGGAGGGACGCGCCTCCTGAACGGCCTGTACTATCGCGGCCTCAGCCCCATAGCTGGCCTCCATGAGAACATAGAATTTCTGCGGGGTCATGTAAGTATTTCGCGGCGGGACAGCATCCGGCACGGCGATTTATGGGGCGAGCTTTTCACCTTCGACCCCCGGCATGAGGGCTTGTGGCGAGGTTTTGCGTACCCTCAGCTGGCCGCGCGGGACAATCCGGGCCTGCCGCCGGTGAATGTCTCCTTTTGGAACGGTCCGCATTTAATGAATGAGGATTCTATAGAGGACGTGAATCGTCAAATTACATATAACCGCTTGATTTTCCTAGACTATCGCCCCGTAGCTATGATTGGTACGGAAATGCGTCTGATGACCTTGGAAGGATTTATTCCGGCGCGTGACCTTGCGAATCTGAGGGAAAGCGGATACGTCCTTTTGCGGAACAACGATGTCGTCTGTGAAACAGGGCCTTTCGTGAGCCGCCTATTGGCCGGGACACCCCGGATTTATCTGGAGCAGACTCAGTACGCGGGTTTGTTTTCCCTTGAGGAGGAGCCCAATGTCCGCGCGGTTTATAAAGCTCTGCGCATTTACAACCCCGCGTCGGTTTTTGCCGGGGAACGTTGGGCACTGGCTGCCATAAGCACCGAACACTCTCTCTTTGAAATGTCACGCACTGTGAACAATGTGATTTTGGGCGGCTCTGCGCTGGCTGCCGCACTGGGGACCGTATTTTTGTTGATTGCAATCAAAAACGTCACGCAACCGATAGGCTTGATTACGAGGAAGCTTCGGGAAAGCGGCGGCAACGCCGTAATCACCCACAAGTCCAATGCCGTGGAAATGGATTTGCTGGCCGGCACAATCAACGATATCATTGAGCGTCGCATCGCATCGGAAAGACAAATTCGTGAGGAGCGTCAGCGGTACCTGCTGGCGTTGGAATCCTCAGAGGACATTTTTATCGAATACGACATCGCTACCGACTCCCTGGCCGTTTACTATTTTACCGACAAGCCCCAGCAAACTCCGGAGCATAGGGAAATCTCGGGTTTCATGGGATTATTCAGGTACAAAGAAATGTTTCACCCGGGTGACCGCTTCAATTTCTTTTTGTCCAACAAACATGAGATTCGCGTGAATATAGCGTCTTTCCCGCATATCCGCAACGCAACACCCGTGGACGGCTATTACTGGATGCTGATGAAAACCATCGTGATAACCGACAACGACGGCAACCAAACTAAAATAATAGGCACAGCGAGGGAAATTACCGCTTCAAAATTAAAAGAGCTGGCCGCAATCGAAACCAACCGTCGCGACATAACAAGCGGCTTGCTGAACCGCGACTACGGCATCGGGCAAATTCAAATAAACGCGGAGGACGCATTCCGTGACAATCGTTCCTTCGGGCTGGTGCTTCTGCGTATTGAAAATTTCGACCTGCTGGAATTCGCCTACGGGATGGTTTTTGGCGGGATTTTCATTGCGGAGTTCTGTCACGCGCTTATGCGGCTTTTTCCCGAGACGCCGAATAACTTTATCACCCGTTTGGGCAACGATGAATTTTTAATGTACTACGAGACGGCTCCACCGGACGAAAACGCCATTCGCGAAGCCTTTGGAAAGCTTTACCTGGGAGAAGCATCCGACTTCACGCTGGCTTTGCACATCAGGACGGTTGTATACGGCGAAGAATTTCGGTTGCTCGAATCAGGCAAAACCCAAAGACCCGTCAGTGTTTTTCTGGATACGGGCACTTACGACGGGCTGGGCCGCCTCGCGCTGGAGCTGCTTGAACGCTCGCCCCATATCGGAAGCTCTATCCGGGCGTTGATGGGGCTTATAGGGCGGCTTTTCGGGCTGGAGCGTGTAGTGATTTGCAGCTATGATGCGGGCTTTGCCACAAATCAAATTTTGCACGAATGGAATACCTCCGGAGTTGCCGCCGCCAATTACGAAATCAAAAAAATCACAAAGGAAAGCTTTGAGCGGTTCAAGCTCATGCTAGAAGCAAGCGACGCCATGGTCTACTCCAGCGAAAAAGTGCCCTCCGACCATCATATAAACACGCTTCTGTGTCTTGTGCCCGGCGCAAGTGTCAGCCTGTATTGCTGCGTTCTGCACGAAGACGCCATCCACGCGGGGCGTGTGCTGTTTATGGCCTCCCGCCGCGAATGGCCCAAACACGAGCGGGATATTCTGCACAATTTATCAAAAATAATCGCAACGTACATGAACGTGGAAAAGTCCCGTTCGGCATCTCAAGCAAAGAGCCGCTTCCTGTCCCGGGTTTCCCACGAAATCCGCACACCGATGAACGCCATTTTAGGCATGACGGGCATCGCCATGGAGGATATTAAAACAGGTAATTCCCTTCGTGTGGAGGACTGCCTAAGCAAAATCGACACAGCGGCTAATTACCTGCTGGTTCTGATAAACGACGTGCTGGAAATGTCACGCATCGAAAGCGGAAAGCTGGTTCGCATTGAAAACAAGCCCTTTTCGCTTAATAATCTCATTGACGAAACCGAGGCTTTAACGCGCCTCGCTATCGAAAGCAAAAAGATTACCTTTAATATTATCCGCAGCTTTTTTAATGACCGGGTTATCGGCGACGAAAATCTGATTAAACAGGTTCTTATAAACCTGCTGAGCAATGCCGCCAAGTTCACAAACCCCGGCGGCACGATAACCTTCTCCGCCAAGGAAAGCCAAAACGGGCGGTTTAAATTCTCGGTGAAGGATACGGGCATCGGCATCCCGTTTGACAAGCAGGCTACTGTTTTTAATGCTTTCGAGCAGGTTGAAGCTTTGCCCTGTAAAAATCAGGGCACGGGGCTTGGCCTTTCCATCAGCCAGCATATTATCCTGGCTATGAACAGCACTATCAAACTGGAAAGCGAGCCTGGCAAGGGCAGCGAATTTAAATTCATTTTGCATTTGCCCCAAGGGGAGGCCGCGGAGGGCAATTCCGCGGCAGCCTTGGAGGACTATGCCGGCATGTTTGAGGGCCTCCGGGTTCTCGTTGTGGACGATGTTGACATAAACATAGAAATAGCCGCGTTTCCATTGGAAAAAGCGGGCTTTATGGTTGAATCCGCCTTAAACGGTCAAGAGGCATTGGACAAATATTTTGCCGCGCCCCCCGGCTATTATTCCGCGATTCTTATGGACATCCAAATGCCAGTGATGGACGGAATAGCCGCCGCCCGTGCCATCCGCGGCCATTCCGCTCGCCCCGACTGCCAAACAATCCCTATCATTGCCCTGACTGCCAATGCTTTTGACGAGGATTTACGCAAATCCATAGAATCAGGAATGAACGACCACATAAGCAAGCCCATCAATAATGTAGAGCTGCTGGCACTTTTGAAAAGACGTCTATAGCAGTTTTGCTTACTGCGCAACACGCTCTCAGGTGCGCGGGTTCGCCGCTTTTACGCGCTGGAATGCTTCGCTTATGCGCTTGGCGCGGTCTTGTGTGTCGGCTTCGTCCTTGTACCATTTCGAATTTTGTTGAATCAAAGAATCCCCGGGGCGCGCGTCCCGGGGTAAATTTTTTACCGGAAGGTTAATCGTCTCCATAGTGGAGGTGTTTTCCAGCACCGCCCAGCTTTCCTCAATGCGGTCGATTACCCATCTCGGCGCGGCTCGTTTTATGGATTCAAGCATACAATACCTCGCAATTTTTCATTCACTATCAGGGAAGAAAATCTCCCGGCCGTTGGTAATCATCGTAACCGTCCCGTCGTGGTCCGTGCGGTAAATTGTAATTCCGTGTGCCGCCAAGCGGTCGGTGACTTCGCGGTGGGGATGGCCGAACTGATTGTTCTCGCCTACTTGTATTACCGCGATGGAGGGGTTGACCGCTGATAAAAATGCCTCTGTGGTGGAGGTTTGGCTACCGTGATGCCCTACCTTGAGGACATCGGAGCGCAAAGTCATTCCGCCGGTAAGCATCTGAATCTCGGATTCCCGCTCCGCGTCGCCGGTAAACAGGAAGGACGTCCGCCCGTGGGAGAGGCGCAGAACAATCGAGGCATTGTTTAAATTGCTACCATGTCCTCCCCCGGGCGGCGGCGCGATTACCGTCAGGTCAATGATTCCCGCCCGGACGCTGTCGCCGGGGGAGGGGAATGTTACGGGAATATCATTATTCTCAATAGCCGACAAAAAATTCAAAAAGGTTTCCGTAGTATGCGTCACCTCGGGCATGATTACCCGGCCGACCTCCACACGCCCTAAAACTGTTACCAGCCCGCCGATATGGTCGCTGTGGGGATGGGTGGCCACAACGTAGTCCAGCCGGCGGATTCCCGCATCACGAAGATAGCTCATAACTACGTTTCGAGCCCTGTGGTCACCGCCGTCGATGAGAATAGTGTGGCTGTCGGAGCGCAGTAAAATGCTGTCGCCCTGCCCCACATCCAGAAACGAGACAATGATTTCGCCCTCGCCGGGCATAACCGCCCCGCCGGGAAACAGCCTGTCCCCAAAAAAGAAATATACCAGCGCGAAGATTAATATAAGCAGCGAAACAACAAAAAATGAACGCCCGCGCCCGCCGCGCCTCTGCGGACGCCGCCGCCGCCGTACCGCCCGCGCCGGAGGCCTTAAATTTTGCGCGGGCGGCCTTGCGCCAGGTGGCTTGCGCCGCACAAGCTTATGTCTTGCGGGTGGTCGCCCTCCCGGCCCTCGCTCCCTCGGGGGCCTTGCTCTTAGCTTTCGTGTCATAGATTTTCCACAACCAATCTTCCGTCAACCCATGTAACGCGGCTGGCTCTGCCCATGCTGATATAGGCTGTTTGCCCGCTTCCTCCGCCGGCGTTGTTTATAATAAAGGTTTGACCGGCAATATCAAAGCCTGCGGGGAGATAGAAAACCCAAGCGTCCGCAGAGGAGTCCCACGTAAAGCGGACATCTCCGGGCCAAGGGGTTGCAGAAACATTCGTGGGCCATGACCACAAGCCGATTTCTTGCCAAGGCTGGTCTGTGACGAATTCAATTCTTATTGCGGCTGCCGCGTCGCCCGGGCCTCCGAAAAGGTCTGTGTAATCCACCCCCGGGTAAGCACCGATAACAGCTTCATCAAAAACGGCATCCGGGTCGTACCTGAGAACGAGCACACTTACGCCGCTTATGGCCGGGCCGGTCAGTCGTCCGTTTGTTACGGAGAAAACAAGGCCCGTTATACTACATGTGTAATTGCCGTTTGCCAATTGCACCGCGAAGTTTACGTTTATGGGAGTGTCACCGACATTTGCAAGAACCGCGCCGGTTTTCGCGCCCGCCGGGCCGCGCTGAATCATTCCCACGGTGCCGTGGGTGGAAGTGGCTTCCGGATAAAATTTAAAGTCATTTGCAAACCAGTTGATAGCGGCGATTACCGGGTGGCGATAGAAGATACTGTGTCCCCAGACATTATGGAACGCATTCGCGTCTGCGTCCCAGCGAAACATGTTTCCGTTATTGACAAAACCGGCGGTGTCCCCAGGTCGAATAAAAAACAGCGGCGAGGTGTCTACGCGGGCGGTTATCAGTGCCCATCCAACAGCGATTTGCTCATTGGTAAGATGTCTGGATACACCGTCGTTTCCGTAGTGGTCATGGCATTCCACCCATGGAACGGTTCTGTCGGCGGTGCCCACATGATTTTCAAGATTGCCGTGCGTAATCCCAAAAGAGCTGCCGCGTATGTGGAAATCGGTAGAATTCCAGCCGTCCTGGCCGTCAATAAGGCGACCGTGGTCAACAGACCCGCGGATATGAAGACTGTGGGCATAGGATGACACCAAAAAACCGGGCAGGTCATAAATATACAGGTTTTGCCTGCCGCCACCGCCCAGCACTTCGCCGTACTGAAACGGTATTCCGCCTCTGGCCCGCACCCGCTGCTCTACGAATTGTGTGATGTTTGGCCAAAAGTCGCTGCGCAAAGAATAGTCGTCAAAGTGAAGCTCTATGTGATGCGCCGCGTCATAACGAAAGCCCGCCGCGCCGGCGTCAATAATTTCCCCCAAGAATTCCATGTAAAGAGCCTGAAAATAAGGGCTTCCTGTGTAGAAATCCCAAAGGCTTAGAAGATTGCCCCGCACAAATTGCTCTCTGTCATACCAGTTGGTAATCTGGCTGCCCCACGGCGTATTGCCCGGGGACGAATGGAACAGCGGGGGCTCGTGATATCTCAAAAACGGGTCAATACGGTCCCATGTGGCCGTCGTATGATTTGGTATGGCGTCAACAATGACATGTATGCCGTATGTAGCCGCCAACCGGGTCATTGCCCGAAATTCCTCCTCTGTTCCGAGGGCGTTGCCGATTCTAAAATAGGTGGGCTGATATAAAATCCACCACGGCCTTGCCCTGCCGCGCACCGCGTTGATGGACTCCCCGATAGGCGAGGTTTGAATCGTATTAAAGCCCGTCCTTGCAATGTACGGAAGATGCTCCTTTATTTCAACGAAGCTCATATTCCATACGTGAAGCAAGTTTCCGCCATGAGGCGATTCCGGCAAACCGTACGGATTGCCCCAGATAAGTACATTTACATCCGTGTCATTAGCACTGCCTCTTCCGTTTATCACGACAAAGACCACTGCCAGCGCGACCATCACAGAGATTGTGATAATTTTAATACTCTTCTTTGACATCTTTTATTCCATGCCTCCTTCGTCGGCGTCACAAAAAGGTTGGTGCAAAAACATTTTAAAGTGCTTTCGCGGTGACGTCAATTGCAGGTCAGACAAAATAATTTTTTGCACGTAATATTATATGACATATAATATTATAAAAAGGAGGGCGTGATGGCGATTCAGGCTACGGGGATATTGCTTGAGGGCTGTGTGTTGTCGCTGCTGGCGCGGGAAGATGCATACGGATACAGCCTAACACAGCAGATGAAGAGCACGCTGGGTGTATCCGAATCTACTTTGTACCCGGTGATGCGGCGGCTGCAAACGGACGATTGCCTGACGGTGTACGATATGCCGCACAACGGGCGCAACCGGCGATATTATAAAATAACGAAGCGGGGTTTGGCGAGATATTGGGAATGCAAGGCCGCGTGGGCGGATTTTAAGCAGCGAATTGACACGGTGCTAAGCGGCCAAAATGAAAGTATCATTGACGTGGAAGGGAGTTTGTTAAAATGACTAAATCGGAATATTTGAAGCAGTTGGACTACAGGCTGAGGGTGTTGCCGGCCGGCGAGCGTCAGGACGCGCTGGACTACTACGAAGGATATCTAAGCGACGCGGAGGATGAATTCATCGCAATAGCCCAGCTGGGCACGCCAGGGGAAGTGGCGGCAAATATATTGGCAAACTATGTGGCCAAGACCCCACATCCGGAGTCCGGCCATGGGACAAGAAAAGAGCGAACCAGCGGCGCGAAAACAGCGTGGATGATAATACTGGCACTGTTCGCGCTGCCGGTTGGCCTGCCGATTATAATCACGCTGGCTGGCGTTTCGTTCTCATTGTTTATCGCATTGTGTGCGGTGATATTTTCCTTTGCGGTAACGGGGGTGGCCTTGATTGCAGGCGGTATCATGAGCATCGTGGCCTTTCCCTTTATTGTCGCCGAAAGCTTTGGAGCGGCAATGCTTGCAGGCGGAACGGGCTTGTTCACTGTGGGGCTGGGTATGCTGTTTATCAGCCTTACAAGAATAACCTTGCGGGGCTTCCCGATGATAACAAGCTTTGTAGCCAATAAAATTTTAAGGAGGAATCACCATGGAAGATAACAGGCAATTTAACAATGATGGAACACCCGTCGGCGGAACGTCAACAGAGCCCACCATGTATGAACCCACCTCGCCATATGAGCCGGAATTTCGAAAAAGGCATCGCTTTGCGTGGAATAAAATTGCATTGTTCCTGCTTATTTCCGGCGGGATTATATTTGGGTTAGGCTGGGCAACGGGGGCGCGGGGTGGAGGCATAGTCTTTGAAAACGGACGGCTTAACGTAGCTACCAACGCCAACCACGAAACAGTCCAAATGAGCATTTCCGGCAGCGAGGCAATCACACAAATAAATATCACTGCCACGTCGGCCAATATAATAGTAGAACCTGGCCCGTCGCTAAGCGTTTCGTTGTCCAATATCAGCCGGGACGCCGTGCAGTATTCCGGCAACACGCTGACAATCAACGCACCGGGCACAGCCACTACACAGGGGCAGTTTGGTATGAACACTACAGTTCAGTTTTTTAGCTTTGGGCTTAGCCCCGGAAGAGCCGAAATTCGCATCCAAGTCCCGCCGGAACAGGTGGAGTCTTTGACTCTCTCCGGCACCTCCGGTAATGTAACCGTGAGGAATATTAATACCACAACCTTGTACGCCAGCTCGCGCAGCGGCAATATTCGCCTAAACAACATACACGCCCAAACCCTTAGCGCGGCCTCCACCAGCGGCAATGTCCGTGGGGAAAACATGCATTTTTCAATAGGAAATTTGCAAAGCACCAGCGGCAATGTAGTCGTGGAAGATATAAGCTGGGATGCATTAACTGCCCGTTCCACCAGCGGCAACGTGCGCATTTCTGATGCATATATTCACCTTGGCCGCATGGAGGATGGCGAAACATTAATACAATCAACCTCCGGCAACGCGAATCTGGACGCCAGCAATCGCCGAAGAGATTTGGCCTTTTCCCTTACGTCCCGCACGGGCACGGTCAGGGTTGACGGCCAGCGTTATGGAAGCAGCGTGAACAACAGCAGTGCAGGCGGCGTCATGAATGTTGACCCCGCGGGCAATATCACCACATGCACCCATTTGATACGCATGAGCACCACCAGCGGAAATGTGCGGCTTAATTTCGATTAGTGAGAACACACCCTAGAGTCCAATCCGGGAAAAAAGCGGAGAGGCCGCCCTAAGTTCGTGGGGCCCCCGAAGTGGGAATGCTCGCGCTAACGCTTGCCTTGCGATGATTGAGCCAGCTTGGGAAGTGCCTGTGCAGGTCTTGTGCCAAGCCCAGCGATGGCACTGTCCCTCGCTCGTCTCACTAATCGCACAGCTACGCTAGACGCACTCGTCATTCCCGCTCCGGGGGCCCCACGAACTTAGCGCGGCCTCTCCGCTTTTTTCCCGGATGAGACCCTAGTGGTGAAACCCGCCTAAACCGCGGTCATTCCGGTCGGGATTGGGAATGTGAAAGCGCGATTAGCGAAGTCGCGTGATTAGTACGCCGGACGAGGGCCGGTGCCACCGGGGATGTCTCGCTAAGAGAACCGAGTATCGGCGGTGCGCTGGGCCCTAAAACCCCGTGAATTGTGCAGAATTTGCGAACAGTGCGGCGCATGGCGGCAACTAGAAAGGCGAGAATTCGTGCAGATGATTAAATCTGCAAGCGAATTCCCGCCTTTCTTTGTCGCCCCAG
>Ga0209755_10003933_pt1 | contig 18014 bp, 26 predicted proteins | sample TergutCo191P1_FD_187301 | JGI IMG/M metagenome (GOLD analysis project Ga0209755, IMG submission 187301) | Cornitermes sp. P1 segment gut microbial communities from Petit-Saut dam, French Guiana - Co191P1 (SPAdes) (version 2) | ecosystem: Host-associated > Arthropoda: Insects > Digestive system...
AGAGGTTATGAAACAAAATCTGGTAAAGTAGTAAGATGGAATACCGTAACAAATGACTACGCGACTGGGGTACGTGGTGTGAAGGTAAAGACCTTGTTTCCTTTGATTGGTGGAGAAAATAGGTTTAACGCGTTACGCTCTCGAGACGAACAAAAAGGAGGTAAGATATAAATGAATAGTTTATTTCCATGTCCTTGCTGTGGCAATCAAACGCTTGAAGATATAGGAGAATTTGACATCTGCAATGTATGCATGTGGGAGGATGACCCTTTGCAACGTGACAACCCTGATGATAGCATGGGCGCTAACAAAGAAAGCCTTAATGATTATCGAATAAAATGGCAAAGGCGCAACAATAAACCTGCGTAAATCTTACCTCCGTTAATATTCATTCTATTACAAGCTTATCCCCCCAACTGCTGTAACCCTATCCAACCACTTCGGGGTCAGCAGCTCAACCTTCACGCCATTACCACTTTCCGACGAATGTAGCATAGTACCATCCCCCAGGCACATCCCGACATGCCCAGGGAAAAACAATAAATCAGCCTCTTGCATAGCCTCTAGCGATATTTCCTTTATCGGAAAGCCCGGCATAATTTTCGCGTCTCTATATATTTTCATTCCATTTAAATAATAGGCCATAAAACATAAACCAGAGCAATCTATCCCCATAGGCGATTTCCCGCCCCAGCGGTACTGGCTATTTAAGTACATCTTCGCTGTCTTACAGATAGCCACTCTGCTGATATTTTGGGGAAACTCCGACAAAAATACCGATCGCACATAGCCCTCGCGTCCATCTGCCAACACCACACGGCTCCATCCAGTTGGTGACTCACAGTCACCAACTGAAACCGACAAGCCAACCACACAGCCCATGGTCAAACATATAAGCGGCCTTGCCTGTACCTTCGGCATTTCCAGCACATCCGCCGCCACCGTGTTTATGTACCTTTGCGGCTCGTCTCTCTCTTCCGCCAAGGCTACATTACTACAATGTAGCCAGCCTTTATAGCGGTAATCTGTTTCCACGTACAGCCAATCACCTTTTTCTTCCTCCACAGTTACTACCATACCGTGCAAAACTTCATCTACACGCTCAGATTCGGCCTTCGGCTGGGAATGCAATGGGGCTGTTGCGTTAATTATTAAATAAATCATACTATCACTCCTTATTTTCGTATGCTATACTAAACGCGGGGGTGTGCTATGGTACATTTGCAAAACGACTGGGATGACCTGCTGGCCGATGAATTCAAAAAGGACTACTACCTACAACTGCGGGAATTTCTAAAATCTGCCTACCGTAGCCAGACCGTTTATCCCTCTATGCACGATATATTTAACGCTTTGCGGCTTAGCTCTTACGCGGCTACAAATGTTGTTATAGTCGGGCAAGACCCCTATATTAACCCCGGTGAGGCTCATGGCCTGGCCTTTTCTGTTCAGCCGGGGGCGCGTATTCCACCTTCCTTGCTCAATATTTTTAAAGAGCTTGAAAGCGATATGTTATGTTATATGCCGGACAACGGTCATTTGGTGCATTGGGCACAGCAGGGGGTTCTTCTTCTTAATAATGTGCTGACCGTACAGCGCGGAGCCAGCCGTTCCCACGCAAATAAGGGTTGGGAACAATTTACTGACCGGGTTCTTGAACTAATCAATATGAAAGAAGAGCCGGTGGTATGTATGCTTTGGGGGCGCGATGCCCAAAGGAAAGGCCAGTTTTTAAATAATCCGAAACACTTGATTTTAACGGCGGCGCATCCAAGCCCCTTGGCGGGCGGGCGCTTCTTTGGCTGTAAGCACTTTTCAAAGGCAAATGAATTTCTAACTGAAAATAATTTAAAGGCCATAAACTGGCAAATTACCAACTTAAATCGCAAAGGAGAATAATTATGAACAAAGCTGACGGCATGAACTACGCACCGCAAGTAAAAACCAAAGGCCCAGTAGTACAAAAGGGCGATTTCATCTTCGCGGCCTCTCATTTAGATCACGGGCATATCAACGGAATGGTAGGCGGGCTTCTTGAGGCGGGCGGCGTATGTAAATATGTTTACGATCCTGACCCTAACAAGATTGCGGCTTTTATAAAAGCCTTTCCGGACGCCAAGCCGGTAGACGATTTTCAAGTTATTTTACAAGACCCAGAAATTAAAATGGTGGCCTCTGCCGGGGTTCCTAATACCCGCGGCGCTACCGGCATAAAAGTAATGGAACACGGTAAAGACTACTTTGTAGACAAAACACCCTTCACCGCCATGTCACAGCTTGACGCCGCTAAAAATGCAGTAGAAAAAACCGGCAAAAAGTATATGGTATATTTTAGCGAGCGCCTTCATGTCGAAAGCGCAGTTTACGCCGGTCAGCTTGTACAAGACGGGGCTATCGGCAAGGTAGTGCAGGTTCTGGGCCTTGGCCCTCACAGACTTAACGCACCCTCCAGACCAGACTGGTTTTTTAACTTTGAAGAATACGGCGGCATATTATGCGATATAGGTAGCCATCAAATAGAGCAGTTTTTATTCTTTAGCGGCGCTCAGGATGCGGAAGTTTTGCATAGTAAGATCGGCAACTATAATAATCCCAAGTATCCTGAGCTTGAAGATTTCGGCGATGCCACCCTTCTTGCCGATAACGGAGCCACCAACTATTTTCGTGTAGACTGGCTTACTCCTGAGGCGCTTCCTACCTGGGGCGATGGCCGCACAATTATTTTGGGTACAAAAGGATATATCGAGCTTCGCAAATATATAAATGTAAGCGATAAGGAAAACAGGGGCGATTATGTATTCCTGTGCAACCAAACTGACTATACGGAAATTTACGTAGGCGGCAAGGTCGGCTGTCCTTTCTTTGGCGAGCTTATTTTGGATAGTCTTAACCGCACAGAAATAGCAATGAGCCAGCGCCACGCATTCAAGGCCGCTGAACTCTGCATTCAAGCACAGGAGAAAGCACAAAGAGTATGCTAGATGTAGCACTATTAGGCACCGGCGGCATGATGCCCTTACCGGGACGCTTTTTGACAGCTATGTTATGCCGCATAAAGGGCAGTATGCTCCTTATAGACTGCGGAGAAGCCACGCAAATAAGCCTACACAAACTAGGCTGGGGCTTTAAAAATATCGACACAATAGCCATAACGCATTTTCATGCAGATCATATATCTGGCTTGCCGGGCTTACTGCTGGCAATAGGTAACGCCGGCCGGGAAGAAGCGCTTAACATGTACGGCCCGCCCGGCTTAGCGCATGTAGTAAACAGTCTGCGGGTTATAGTGCCAGAACTACCTTTTGACATACAATTTACCGAATGGTCGCGAGATTTAACCAGCAGTTATCTTTTGCCGGACGTAGAGCTAAAAAGTCTACCGCTAAGACACCGAGGCACATGCTTTGGCTATAGCGTAAATCTGTACCGGCGCGGTCGCTTCGATGTAGAGCGTGCCAAGCGCGATAATATTCCAATGCCGGTATGGTCGCCCTTGCAGAAGCAAGATGAAATAATCTTCGAGGGCCGCAAATACACCAGCGACATGGTACTGGGCGAATCGCGCAAAGGCTTGATGCTGGGCTACGTAACCGATACCAGACCGGTGCCGGATTTACCGCATTTTATGAGGGAGGCCGACCTTCTTATCTGCGAAGGGCTGTACGGCGACCCGCAAAAGCAAGAGAAAGCGGCGGCGCATAGGCATATGTCATTTCAAGAGGCGGCGACAATCGCGAAGGCCGCCGGGGTGGGCGAGTTGTGGCTAACGCACTTTAGCCCGGCCATGCCAGACCCGCAAAACTATCTGCAAGAGGCCGCAAGAATATTCCCAAACACAAAAGTGGGACGGGATCGCATGACAAAAACTTTAACGTTCGACGAAAAAGAGGAGGAGGTAATAAATGACTGATTTGCAGTTAATAGAAGCCTGTCTTGCCGGAGATCAGCAAGCATTCGCAGAGCTAATTGCTCGTTACAAAAACCTAGTTTATTCGATAATATTGCGAATGACCAAAGACAGCGAAGAAGCTAACGATCTGGCGCAGGATGTTTTCCTTAAAATGTACAAAAACCTAGCCTCTTACTCAGCAGAGTTTAAGTTTAGCACCTGGACTATGCGCATAACCACCAATCATGTAATAGATCATCACCGAAAGCGCAAGCAAGAAACAGTCTCGCTAGAAAACGCCGTTGCGGTAGCCGACCCCGGCGACGCGCCCGAAGCGGCTCTACTGCGGCAAGAGGAAAGCGAACGTATTCAAAAAATAATAGACGAGCTACCCCCAATGTACAAGGCACCCATTGTAATGTACCATCAGGAGGGGCTAAGCTACCAGGAAATTGCCGATAAAATAGGCGAGCCAATATCAAAGGTAAAAAATCGTATATTCAGAGGACGTAAAATTCTTAAATCCAGCTATTTATATGAAGAAGGAAGGTGAGGGTTATGACTTGTGACAAGGCACAAAATGCAGTAATGTTGTATCACGAAAAGCGCTTACGGCCTATTAAAGCCATGGCCTTACACAGGCATATCCGTAAATGCGAGGATTGTCGGCAGTTTTTCCTAGCCTTCACAGACTGTGAGCTAGTGGAGGCACCAGAGGGCTTTACCGAGGCGGTTATGGCCAAGGTTATGGCGCTTCCGGCGCACACGCCCAAGAAGAAGTTTGCTATCGACTGGCAGCGGTTATCCATCTGCGCCTACGCCTTAATGTTGGCAGTAGGGCTGCTTGTAATGCCGGACGACTGGGCAACGGCCTTCTTCTCAGGCTTAGTGCAAATAGGCCAGGCATTAATCGGCAATGTATTAAATTTAAGCGGCTTTGGCAACCATATACTGGCAATTGCCCTAGTTTTAAGTGTTGCCCTAGTCTTTATGATGCAAAAGGAGAAACATGATACTAGGAATAGAGACATCCTGTGACGAATGCGCCGCCGCCGTTGTAGCAGAGGGTAGGCGGGTTCTTTCTAATGTAATATCGTCCCAGGTGGATATACACCGGGAATACGGCGGCGTAGTACCAGAAATAGCCGCACGCAAGCATATTGAAAGCATATCGTTTATAGTGCAAGAAGCTCTAAACCAGGCAAAGGTAAGCCTGGACGATATTAAAGGCATAGCCGTTTCAAACGGCCCCGGCCTGGTGGGCGCTTTACTGGTAGGCTTAAATTTCGCCAAATCTATAGCCTTCGTAAAGGGCTTACCGCTGTATGGCGTTCATCATATTTTCAGCCATATCTGCGCCAATTATTTAGAAGAAGAATGGGAACCACCCTTCATGTGCCTAGTGGTATCCGGCGGGCATACCCATCTAATAGAGGTAAGCGACTACAACAACTGCCAGGTACTAGGCCGTACAAGAGACGACGCCGCCGGGGAAGCCTTCGATAAAGTAGGCCGCACACTAGGCTTGCCCTATCCCGGCGGGCCAGAAATAGACCGCCTGGCAAATAGCGGCACGCCCTCAATAAGCTTCCCGCGCTCCCGCTTCAATGACAGTCTTGACTTTAGCTTTAGCGGCTTAAAATCGGCAGTACTGCAATATCTGCAAAAAAACGGACAGGAAAATGTAGCAGATATAGCCGCCTCGTTCCAGCAGGCGGTTATTGATGTTTTGGTATCCAGAACTCTTGAGGCCGCCGAAAAAAGAGGCCTAAATAAAATAGCTCTAGCCGGCGGGGTAGCCGCAAACAAAGGCCTACGCGATGCAATAACAGAAGCGGCCAAACAAAACGGGCTTGCCCTAAGCCTACCCAAGGCGGTATACTGCACAGATAACGCCGCAATGGTAGCCAGCGCCGCATACTTCCGCGGCTCGCCGGATAACTACGATCTAAACGCATACCCAAGTATGGGAGAATCATTATGAAATGGATAATAGGATATATAGCCGCAATATGCGTGCTTTTAATAATAATCGCCCAGTCGATCTTCATACCCACTTTCTTTATGCCCTTTTTTAGCTGGCACTACGAAAGACGGGACATCCCCGGCGTAATAGGCATAGAAAAAGACGAGCTAATGTACGTAACAGTAGAACTACTAGACTACATGCGCGGCAGACGCGATGATCTGGTAGTCTACGCCACCTTCCTAGACGGGGAAGAACGGCAGTTTTTCACCAACCGTGAAGAAATTATCCACATGGTGGACGTTTTAGATTTATATAACGCGGGCTTTTTAATTCGTAATATATCCTTTTGGCTATTACTTTTTTTGATATTTGGCATGGCGTTTTTTAAAATTCCCATACTATTAGTACTGGCCAGATGCTGTCGGGAAGTTGTTGTAGTTTTCCTCATTTTACTGGGAATTCTAGTAGGCATAATAGCCTTTGACTTCGATACCGCTTTTGTGGTGTTCCATTTGATGTTCTTTAATAACGACTATTGGTTGCTAGACCCCGCCTATAGCTTGTTACTTAATATGGTTCCGCAAATATTTTTTGTGGAGATTAGTATTTTTATTGGGCTATTGCTGTTACTGTTTTCGGCGGCTGTTATTGTGGTAAGCACTATATATCTGCGTATGACCCTACCCAGAAATGATACGCATACAGTAGCCAGATTTAGATAGGAAGCGCACATGATAATTCTACTATGGATATTTTTAATACTGCTGGCTATTTTGCTGATAATTCTGCTTGCGCCCATTATCTATCAAATAGAAGGGGAATATGGCCAACAAAAAGATATATACGTAAAAGTAAGCGCTTTACTGTGGTTACTTCGTATAACTTACAAAGAATCTGAACTTACAATAAAAATTGGCCCATACACTGTGCCGCTAGATAAACTGCAAGGCATGGCAAAGCCAAAAGAAAAGAAAGAAAGCCAATTCAGCTTTTCTGAATTCAAAACGCTATTGACAAAACTTGACATAAACTCTATCATTTCATTGGGTATAATGTTATTGAAGAAACTTGTCAAAAGAATTATGCCAAAGTTTTTTAATGTACGCGGCACAGTCGGCTTTGATGACCCTTGCACCACCGGGCAGTTTATAGGGCTATACGAGGCTGTGGCTGGCGCTACTGGTTTACGAGAGGCCATTAAACTGCAAGGCGACTTTAGCCAAGCGAGTTTTGAGATGGATTTTAAAATAAAAGGGTATTTTTCCGTTGCCTCCTTGCTAGTACCGGTTATTTGGTTTATAATTCAAAAACCGGTGCGTGATGCAATGAGGTTAATGAAAGAAAGGGCGATTACATGAGTAGTACAGTAAGTGAACATCTACAATCAATGTTTTCTAAACTAGAAAATTATATATCTACCAAAACGGTTGTAGGGGAACCGTCACAGTTTGGTGATGTAATTATCATACCTTTAGTAGAGGTAACGTTTTTCGCGGGTTCCGGCCTAAAAGAGGGTAAGGTGGAAAACGAAAGCGGCGGCGGCGGGCTAGGCTCGCGTATGACACCGGTGGCCGTAGTTGTTATCGTAAATGGAACCGTACAGCTTGTAAACGTAAAGAACCAAGAAAGCGTCAACAAGCTAATAGATATGATACCCGGCGTGTTAGCTAAATTTAACCTGGAAAGCCTGTTCTCAAAAAATAAAGATGAAGAAGAAGCAGGCGAGGCAATTGGGAGTGATTCCGTTTGAACGCTGAATATATAAATCCATTTATACTGGGTTCTCAGCGAGTGCTGGATACTATGTGTGGTTCGCGTCCGGCTTTGGGCAAGGTGTATTTAAAGAAGCCGCCTCATGCTCCACAGCAGTTGGCTATAGTCATCAGAATTATAGGAGCCTTCCAAGGCACAGTAGTATATAGCCTGGGAATAGATACAGCTTGCTATCTGGCCTCTATGATGATGGGCGGTATGCCCGTAGCTACTCTTGACTTTATGAGCGAAAGCGCGGTAAGCGAACTCTGTAATATGATTTCCGGTAGCGTTGCTACCGCTTTTTCCGAAAAAGAGATACTTATTGATATTTCACCGCCAGAGTTTACCACAGACAGCTACCCAGATTTAGAGGGTAATGTGGTTTGTATTCCATTGCAACTTCAAAACGGCAGTGTTTTTGAGGTTGGGGTTTACGTGGTGTGAACATCGTACTTTTAGAACCAGAGATACCGGCTAATACCGGTAACATAGGCCGTAGCTGTCTTGCTACGGCTTCGGCATTGCATTTAATACATCCGCTGGGCTTTAGGCTGGACGATAAAAACATCAAGCGGGCAGGCATGGACTATTGGGCTGAACTGGATGTGCGTCATTACGACAATTTTGACGACTTCATTAGCCGTAGCCAGCCGCCCGTTTTATTTTTGACCTCTTCTAAAGTGAAAAGATGTTATACAGAAGTAAGCTACCCGCCGGACGCTTTTATAATGTTCGGTAGCGAGGGCGGCGGTATTCCGCAGAAAATTTTAGATTTGTACCCAGATACCTGTGTGCGTTTGCCTATGGTGCCGGGCGTTAGATGTATTAACTTGGCAAGCTCTGTGGCGGCGGTTTTGTATGAGGCGCTTCGGCAACAGGGTTTTAAAGGCCTAAGCTAAGCGTTCTAGTTTCTCTACCACTTTACAAAATACTACCGCTACTATGGTAGATAGCCCTGTTACTAAGATTCCGGGGCCTATAATCTCGGAGGGATTTACTGAGTCATACTGCATACGATAAGCAATAATACTGACCGTAACCAACTGCAAGCTAGACATATTTATAACCATAAACATGCGCATAGATGCCGTGGCTGTGTCCTTTACCGGGTTAAGTGACTGCATGGTTTCCATGGCTTTAAGCCCCGCGGGGGTGGCCGCCCAGCCTAGACCTAATATATTGGCAATAAAATTAGTGGCGATATATTTAAACGAGGGATGGTTTCTGGGAATTTCAGGAAACAAATAGCGTAACATTGGTTTCATTTTTTCGGCTAGTTGTATTATAAGCCCGGCTCGTTCTGCTATCTTCATAAGACCCGTCCACATAGAGAGTACACCCAGTATAGTTATGCACAAGGCTACCGCTTCTTTGGCAGAGTCTAAGGCCGCCGTTGTTATTGCGGGTAAATTCCCGGTAAAGGCGGCTGTTATTATTGCTAGTAGAATCATTCCGCTCCATAAATAGTTAAGCATAGCATCACCCCATTTTTCAATTTATTCCTGGCCTGACAAAATATGAAAAAATTTTATCCCCAGTATTTACTTTTTTTTACATATGTGATATATTATGCAAGATGAAGTCGAAATTATAGAAAAGAGGACGGAAAATGAAAGCTACAGGAATAGTACGTAAAGTGGACGAGCTAGGAAGAATAGTCTTACCAAGCGAGTTAAGAAAGACAATGCATGTAAAAGTGGGCGATTCTTTTGAGCTGTTTACTAATGAGAACACCGTGGTACTTAAGAAATACGAACCGGGCTGTATATTGACCGATACTATGGAAGATTTGGTGGATTACCAAGGGAAAAAGGTGTCGAAACAGGCTATACGGGAATTGGCTGAATTGGCGGGCTTGTTTAATTGAGTATTTGGCAAAGGGCTTGTCTCGTTAGGGAATAGCATCCGGGGGAAGGGCTGATAATTGTTTTCTACGGCAAATCGCAACTCGCAAGGCCGGTGAGCTACGCCCACCTGCTTGCTCAAACAAGCGATTTACCTACGAAAACAGTTATCAGCCCTTCCCCCTAGTGTTTCGGTTAGCTTTTGGGGAGGCTCCCGTTCGGTTGTGGAAATGGTGGTTTCTTTTGACGGTGATGTTGTCGTCTTGCTATAATGGGCATAATATTTACAGGGACAGAAATAAGGAGTAAACATAGGTAGCGTAGAAGAATATATTTTGTACGGAAAGCAGGTATGCTCTTATGTGCTTTGATTGTCGAATAGTGTAAGCATTATCACAAGTTGAAAGGGTGATTTCATGCAAGCTATAAAAGCAATATATGACGGTGTTAATTTTAATCCTAAGCAAGCAATACCGGTAAATGGGCAATACGAGGTTGTCATTACTTTTGTTGAGCAAATTTCTACAAGCCCTACCACAGGCAGACAAGACCAAATAAGCACAGACTTAAACTTTTGGAAAGAATTTGATAGGCTTTCCGCTGATGCAGATGATGAGGTGCTGTCTATGGACGATTTCCCGCGCACTAAATTTAACCGTCCGTTGGTTACTTTTGATGATGAGGTATAGCCCATGACATATGCGCTGGATACAAATACTATAATTTTTCTGATGAACGGTAATGAAAATGTCATAGAAAAACGCAATAAAGCAATTGTGGGCGGTGCCCGGTTTATAATCCCGCCTGTTGTGGATTACGAGATTCAACGTGGCCTGTTATATAAACCCTCCCCCAAAAAAGAGAAAAATTACTTTTCACTACGTCAACATTATGGCGTTGGTATAATGACCCCCGAAATGTGGGTGAAATCGGCACATATTTATTTTGACTTGCGCAAAAAAGGATTTACGGTTGGAGACGACGATATTTTTATATCGGCATTTTGTTTGCTAAACGGGTATATATTGCTTACTCGAAATACCAAGGATTTTGAAAACATAGCAGACTTGCAATGGCTTAATTGGATTGATGATTAGTGTGTCGATTTCTGTTTCCTAAACTACCTTGACAGCACAAACTTTAGTACCACCGGGTCTATACTTGGTCTACCTACAACAAATGCCCCATAAACGTACTAACCAGCATAAAATAAATAAGCAATCCAACAATATCCTTAATAGAAGTAATAATAGGCGCAGAGCCCGCCGCCTGATCTACATTAAACTTAATCAGCACAAAGGGCACCAAAAACCCCAGCGAAGATGCAACCGTCATAGTAACAATCAAAGAAAACCCCACAGCCAGCCCCAGCAAAGGCATACCTTGCCAAATAGCCGCCGCAACACCAGTAACCAATCCTAAAATAGCGCCGATACTAAAGCCAACGCCAATCTCTTTCAAAAAATGCCGCAAAAAATTCTTAGTCTGTATATGCCCAAGAACCACACCACGGGCAAAAACAGTAGACGACTGGGTTCCCACATTACCGCTCATTCCCATAATAAGCGGTATAAATATCGCTACCATTGCAATAGACTCTAAGGTCTGTTCAAACTCGTCAATAATAACGCCCGAGAACATTCCGAAGGCCAGCGTAATCAACAAAATAGGCAAACGCACCCGCCATATTTTCCATAAACTACCGTTTATCATCAACTCGCTACGGTCAGATTCATTCACAGACACATCTGCAAGACCCGCCTGGGCAAAAATATCCTCTGTTACCTCTTCTTCCAGAACATCCATGGCATCGTCGTATGTGACTATGCCTACTAGTCGCTCTTCCCTGTCAACTACCGGTACCGCCATTAAATCTAAATCTTGTAGGGTGTTAGCTACTTCTTCCTGGTCGGTATCTGTGTAGACCTTTATTGCCGCTTGCGACATTATATCTTCTATTTTCGCTTCCGGCTCCGCTATTAACAGATCCTTTAGCGTAAGCACACCCTCAAGCTTCTTCGCATTATCCGTTACATATAGCGTGTAGATAGTCTCTTTTTCCTTCGCCTGCAAGCGAATTTTTTGAATGGCTTCACTAGCTGACATCAAACGCCTTAGAGATATATACTCTGTGGTCATTATACGACCGGCAGTCTCTGGCTGATAGCCCATTAGAATGTTAGTTATGCGGCGCTCTTCGCCAGATAGAGAGTTTATCAGCTTTTTAGCCACCGTCGCAGGAAGCTCTTCAAGTAAAGCCACCCTGTCGTCCGGGGGCAGATCGTTCATTATTTCGCGAGCTTTTTCGTCTGTAAAGGAGTGCAAAAGTCTTTGCTGTAGGCTGGTGTCTAAATGCTCGAAGATATAAAGAGCGTCGTCCTTGGGCAGCAAGCGAAACACGATGACCTCTTCCTCCGGAGAAAGGTCGTCGTTCATTACATATAGAATCTCCATATTATCTGAGTTTGCCAGAAGTTGTTTCAATTTTTCTATATCCTTATTTTGGATATGCGATAGTATTAAATCTTTTAGCTCATTTTCCATTATAGACCACCTCCAAGACAGATGATTAGTATACGGGCTGTAGGGTCGATTGTCAATTAAAGCAAGGGGTGATACAATTAGATGCATATTTAGAATTCTTAGCGTGACTTCACATTTATTACAAATACCGCTAAAATAAACGAGAGACATTACGATATTCTACCTAAGTATTTTGGAGAGGTACATATGACAAAATGGCGAATAAGGGCAATTATAGGGGAAAACATAAGAAATAACCGCATAGCCAGGGATATTTCAATAGATGAGCTTGCTGAGCTGATGGGTTTAACTGCCGGGTTTGTCGGTTTGATTGAGCGAGGCCATAGAGGGACTACTCCATATAATTTACTCAAATTGTCTGAGGTATTTGGTGTTTCTATTGATTCTTTTTTTTATTCTGCCGAAGCTTCAAGTTTAAAACTTGGCGAAGAATACGCATCTAAGGGCGACATAAAGCGGAAAAAGGCAGAGAGTTTAATATCTGGCTTTAGTGACAAAGAGCTGGATTTTGTTATTTCCATGCTAAAAGGAATACGCACCCTGAACCGTACGCAAAATGCGGACGACGACGATGATGAGGAAGTTTATTTAGACGAGTAGATACATATAAAGTTTTTTTGTGGCTCTTATATAATTCCCCGCAAAAGCTCTATCTCCGGCTCCACCACAGAGGAAAGAAAGCAACCAGCCTTAAGCATAGTTTCTATCTCCGTTAGGCTGGCTTTTTTCGCGTCCATCGTTTCGCCCTCCTGCAAGACCACATCTGCCAAATCAAACTCACAACGGAATAACCAGATGTCCCAAAAAGCCGTTCTTTCGCGCTTGGAATAAAACTTCTCGCCGCTTTCCGGCTTTACTTTTATGCCGCTTTCCTCGAATACTTCCCGCACGGCCGCTGTTAGGCTATCTTCCCCGACTCCGGCGCTTCCGGCTGTTACTTCCCAAATACCTGGGCCGCCCAGCTTCGTTAGCGAACGGCGCGTTATTAAAAACTCGCCCTGGCTGTTCACTAACCATGCCCGTACTACCAGGTGATATGTTCCTGGTAGCAGGGGCTCGCCCCTTCTGTGGGTTTTGCCTATCGGCTGGCGATTTTCGTCCAGTAGATCCCAGTATTCTTCCGGTGTGTTTCGGGCTATCCAGGCTTGCATTTCTTCATATAATACCGGCAAAATAGCCGGGTATGTCATTTTATCCGGAAAAGTGGCAAAGCTCTTTACCTCTGCCATTTCGCTGTCAGCCGGAATACTTTCGAGACTCTCAACTTCTGCCATAAAAACCTGGCCGGCGCTGTTGTTGTTGACGTTATAATCAAAGGCCGGGAATATATTGAAATCTACCGCGCCGGTTTCTTCGTATAGCTCTCGCTTTGCGCAGTCTAGCGGGCTTTCGCCTGGCTCTATTTTGCCGCCTGCTGTCTCGTAAGTGTCTCGGTCTTTTTGCCTGGCGTATAGCCACTGCCATTTGCCATGTTTGTCCGCCTGGCGCGCAAAAATTACTGTATAGATGTATTCTTTAAAGCTTTCTAAGGGCTGGCATTCTACTAGCATATTCTTTCCTCTATCATTTCACATAGCTTGGCTAAAATATCGTTTAAGCCGACCTTCTCTTGCACGCTTTTATCACGCGTTACCAGCTCTAGGCAATTTTCCTTTAGATTACGCGGGCTACAAATTACCCGTAAGGGCACGCCCAGTAAATCGGCATCTGATAGCATTACGCCCGGTCTTACTGGCCTGTCATCGTAAATTACCTCTATGCCCGCGGCTTGCATTTTTTCGTAGAGGTCGTCTGCTACTTTTTTGGCCTCTGGGTCGTCGGCGCGGAAGCAACATAAATGCACCTGCCAAGGCGCTATCGCCATTGGCCATATGGGGCCGTAGTCGTCGTGGTAGGCCTCGCAGATTGAGGCCGCTACACGGCTAACCCCAAAGCCGTAGCATCCCATGACCGGATACTGCAAGTTACCGTCTTGGTCGCTGTATTGCATGTTCATGGATTCGGTATATTTTGTTCCTAGCTGGAATATATTGCCTACTTCTATTCCGCGTTTGATGTTGATGCTGTTTTCGCCGCATTTTGGGCAAATATCGCCCTCGGATACCTTGGCGAAGTCGTGATAAGCGACCTCGGAGCAGTCGCGCTGTAAACAAAGGCCAGTGTAGTGATAACCCTCTTCGTTTGCCCCGCAACATAGATTATTTGCACCCTCCAAGGAGCGGTCAAATAAGGCTTTTACATTGGAAGAAAGCTGGTAAGGGCCCGTGTAGCCCGCTATTAGCCCGCTTTCGGCTGTGATAGCGGCGGCTTGCATATCCTGTCCCAGATAATTTCTTAATTTTGTTTCGTTAATCTCTAAATCGCCGCGTATAAAAACCACTACATAGGATTTATCTGCGCATTGATACATAACCGCTTTACAGGAATTTTCCACGGGAAGTTTTAAGAATTTGCATACTTCTTCTATAGTTTTGCAGTTTGGAGTTTCTACGCGGGTTAGGGTGGCGGCTTCCGATGGGGCCGATTTTAGAATTTTTTCTGCCGCTTCCATATTAGCGCGATAGTCGCAAACTTCACAGATAACAATGGTATCTTCGCCAGCCGCTGTAAGTAGCATAAACTCATGGGCAACGCTACCGCCCATCATGCCGGAATCAGACTTTACTGATATAACCTCCGGTATTCCTATCCGGGAAAAAATCCGCTCGTAAGCCTGATGGCAACGCTCGTAATAGTCCTCCAAATCCGCTTGCGATGTATGGTAGGAATAACCGTCCTTCATTAGAAATTCCCGGCCGCGAATAAGCCCGGCACGCGGACGCGCTTCGTCCCGGAATTTCGTTTGAATCTGATATATCATAAATGGATATTTCGTGTAGCTTTGCCCGTATTCCCGTACCATTTGCACGGCGGGCTCTTCGTGGGTCATGCCTAGCACCATCGGCGTGCCGTTGCGGTCTTTGAAACGCATAAGCTCTGCGCCCACGCTTTCGTAACGGCCAGATTCCTCCCATAGGGCGGCCGGCATTGATACCGGGAAAACTACCTCTTGCCCGTCTATTGCGTCCATTTCTTCCCGGACAATATGCTCTATCTTGCGGGTAATGCGCCGCAGAGTGTTGTAGGAAGAATATATTCCGTTGCCCACTTGCTTGATGTAGCCTCCGCGTACCATTAGCGCGTGGCTTTCTACCACGCAGTCCGCTGGGCGTTCTTTGAAGCGCTCGCCTACCAGTTTGTCTAATTTCATATTTTAATTCCCTCTTTTCTTAAGCATTCTAATGATTCAGGAACATCACATTCTAACACAAAGGGGATTTTATCTCCCACATGTTTTAATATTTCTTGTATCGTATTTAAAATTGGAATTTTGCCTTTGCCTAAGGGTAAATGTTGGTCAAATGAACCGTCATTATCGTGGATATGAACATGCCCGATAGTGCCACCCAAAACATTAATCCATGTAATTAAATCTACCGAAGAACTACAAAACGCATGGCCTACATCGAAGCAAGCCTGTATTTTTGGGCTGTTTATGCCCTCTATAATCTTAATGAGGATTTCAGGATTTTCTTCCTCTACATTTTCTAAATAGACTGTCATACCGTCGGGTATGTTTTCTTCAAAATTTTGCCAAAACTCAATTGACTTCTTCAAAAAATTATCCAAAGCGGGCTTAGAATGGCCGTCAAAATATCTTCGGTAAGCCGTATGGAATACCACTCGGTCAATAGAATGAAAGGCCGCCGCCTGTACGGACTGCAAAAAACGCTTTTTAGAAACCTCGCGTATAAGAGGGTCTTTGGATGTATAAAAGGTATCGAGATAAGCCCCGTGTACGGAGACACCAGATATTCCCTGCATGTACTGTGTTATTTGGGCGTGCTTGCTATCGAAATTATCAAGAAAGGCAGGGTCGGAGTATTGAAGAAGCTCAAGCCCTAATCCGTTTTCTCTTATTAAATTTATAGCGTTATCGGAAAAGGCTGTGCCGTAGATAAGCATTATAGAGCCTCCTTACCAAATGGACGTAATATCGTACTTCATAATATTACTATCAACAGTCAGGACCGCAAATTATACTTCTTGTAGCTTTCGGCATTTTTTCGTCACCCTTTAGAAACCATAAAATAGCATGGGTGTCTAATAAAATATCCATCACATGTACTCCTTAAAATCCTCTAGTGGTTCAAACCAATCGTGGTCGTCTGCTTCCCATATTTTATCTTTCATGCAACCAAATTTAGGAGTCTTTCTCGGTGGTTCTGCAAGCATCTTAAACGGTATTCCGTTTTTTCTTATAGCTTGCCGCAAAAATATATTTATTGCTGTTGTCATATCAAGCCCCATTGCCGAAAATACATCTTGAGCCTTCACTTTTATATCACTGTCCACACGTATATTTATATTGGTGCTTGCCATAAAATCACCTACCCTTCTTCCAAAAAACAATATCACATTATACAAACAATAGCAATTTCAAAAAAAGTACTTGACATACTGTGCGATACACTATATTATATCAATATAATTATTGGAGGTGAAAAAATATTGGCGGAAAACTACCTGCAAGAGATGCGCCGGGGTACGATAATCATATGTGTATTAGCCAAGCTAAGACAATCTGCATACGGCTACAGCCTTGTTGCAGAGTTGGCAAGCACTGGTATTCCGATAGAGGCTAACACCCTGTACCCCTTGCTTAGGCGCTTGGAATCCCAGGGGCTGTTAGAAAGCACATGGAACACTACAGACGGCGCAAAGCCGCGCAAATACTACAACACAACCCAGCTAGGGCAAGAGGTCTTAGCCGAACTAAAAAAGCACTGGCAAGAGACAGTACAAAGTATGAATAAAATTTTGGAGGGATAATAATGAATAAGAACAATCTTAAAGAGCGCTACATCTTCGCAGTCACCAGGCACTTACCCGGCAGAATCCAAGCGGATGTAGAGCAAGAGCTAAACAGCCTAATTTCAGACATGCTTGCAAATTCACAAAATAGCAACATAGAAGAAGTATTGGAAGAATTAGGCTCACCAGAAGAACTAGCCCTAAAATACTACGGTAGCGAGCGCAAGGCACTAATAAGCGGAGTATACTTTCTAATGTACAAACGCGTACTACTAACAGTGCTGCCAATAGTAGCTGTAGTAATGGCGGTACTAACAGCAGTAAACAACCTTTTTGCAGGATTAGACACAGTATTTATACCGGCATTATTCTTAGAGGTAATAGCTGGCTCTGTCGGCGGGGTAGTGCAAGCCTTTGCGGTTATAACGATAGTTTTTGCAATACTAGATTACAAAAAAGTTGGTCTAAACGATGGCGACACCCTACATGAAAATCTACCGGATGTGCCAGAAGTTAAGAATAGAATATCCGTATCAGATGCCATATTTGGCATAGTATTTTCTATAGTCACAACCGCGCTGTTTTTGGGTTTCCCGCAGGTAATGAGCGGAAACTTTGACGGTAATTGGATTCCTGTTTTTGACATAGGGCTTTTGCGTGGATTGTGGCTACCTATCATAGTTTGGGCTATTGTAGAAATTGCTGTGGAAGTCGCAAAGCTGGCAGAAGGCCGCTATACTAAGCGCTTGGCAGTTGCAGGCATGGTCACTGCCGCAGTGCAGGTTGTTTGTATATTAGCTGTGTTTGGCGGCGATAGTATTGTAAATCCAGATTTTATGTATCAAATAAACTTGCTGGGTTATGGTTTAGGGGAAGTTAATGCCTTGTTTGGGATTGTTAATATAGCCTCAGCCAATACAGTAGCCATGGTTATAATGTTTATAGTGTTGTTTTTTGAAACCTTGGATTTGGTGGTTAAGGGCTTGCGGGCTCATTGAATATGGAAAATGGCGGGCTGTCTTGTTGGAGCGTGGCAGTCCCCGGATCGCTCGCTACGCTCACTTGCTAGGAGTAAGGGCTGATAATTGTTTTCTACGGCAAATCGCAACTCGCAAGGCGCACGAGCTACGCCCGCGCTGTTGCTCAAACAAGCGATTTA